>JAEIGA010003910.1_pt1 | contig 23155 bp, 28 predicted proteins | sample 9270691 | NCBI WGS metagenome assembly JAEIGA01 (sample SAMN17057246, study PRJNA624740) | gut metagenome | biome: biome; isolation source: fecal sample | host: Bos grunniens | place: China: Xizang | collected 2019 | reverse complement strand
TGGTAATATGGTGACAAGAACAAGCTGATCAGATGAAATGGATATGAGCAGGAGGGAATCAGGATGAAACTGCAGCATATGACGATTTTTTCAAAGGATATTGATGCATCTGTCAAATTCTATCAGGAAGTCACAGGCCTTACCATTGCCCGCGAGGTGCGCGGCGGGCTGCATGATGTTGTATTCTTAAATGACGGGACACAGCCGTTTTGTCTGGAAATCGCACAGGCCGATGATAGTATGTTCTATCAGGGAAGCGGAGTTTCACTTGGCATAACCTGTGATAATCTGGATGCAGAGATCAAACGTTTAAAAGAAATGGGAATCGAAGCAGGGGAAGTCATTTCTCCGCACCCTGGGGTTCGGTTCTTCTTTATCAATGATCCCAATGGATTTATGGTACAGTTTGTGGAAGAAGCATAAAAATACGGCTTTGTGGGGATCTTCCGCAAGGCCGTTTACGCTTTATAAAGAGTGTACTTTTACAAATCTTTTCAATGTAGAAGTAATGTGCTAAAATAGATGCGACTAACCGTTGCCGGATATGCAAACATAAAGGGAGGATGGCAGAGATGAAAGCACATAAAAACTTCAGTATCATTGCAGCGATTCTTTTGGTGATTACAATCTTTACAGGATTCTATAAACCTGCAAGAAAGTTACATGCAGTATGGGGCATGTTAATGGTAATATGTTTTATCGGGGCAATGATATCCGGGAAAAAGATGATCACTCCAAAGAAAAAAGCGGAAGCGGCCGAAAATGCAGATGAGATGATAGACAAACCCATGGCAGAGTGATAGAATACTCTTTGCATGGAAATGGGGTATTAGCTCAGCTGGGAGAGCGCCAGGTTCGCAATCTGGAGGTCAGGGGTTCGATCCCCCTATGCTCCATCATCATTTGGACGTCGGAAATGTACTGAAAATGGTACTGGGAATGCACTGTTTTCAACACATTTCCGACGTTTGTCGTTTCCGTCGGCGATTGTCCTAAAATTCTGCAAGACTCTATTTTTCAGAAATTGTCCCAAAAATTGTCCCAAAAATCGACTAATCAAACAAACCACTTACATTTGCAGAGAGAATCTCCATATCATTACCTTCTTCATTGCTTTTCTTTCGAACATAATGCGCATAAATATCAAGGGTTGTTTTCACATCTTCGTGCCCAAGCCAGTATTGTACTTTTTTAATATCCCAGCCACGGTCGATCAACATAGAAGCACATGTATGACGCAGTTTGTGTAATGTGATCTCGGGTCTTCCGAATTTTGTCATGGCTTTACGGAATAATCCGGTGATATAGTTTGGATCATAAAGATGACCGTCTTCCCAACAGAAAACATAGCCTTCGGTGTTTTGATAAGCATTTTTATAGAATGCCTTATCTTTTTCCTGTTGATCACGAATCTTTTCCAGACATTTTTCTGCAGTCGGGAACAGGCTTAAATCTCGTCTGCTTCCGCTTGTTTTAGTCTGGTCTGTGGAACAGATGGACTTATTGCGAACTACTGTGTGGCGGATGTGAATGACATGCTTTTCATAGTCAATGGCATCCCACTTAAGCCCCATGATTTCTGATCGTCGCAAGCCATAGTAGATCCCAAAGAAGGCGATTCCCAATAGTTCGGGATATTCAACAGCAAGAAAATCCATCAGTTCTTTGATCTCATCTTCTGTCAGAAACAGATAATCTTTGTTTTGCCAGCTTCCCTTTTTGTCACGCACAACGATTCCGTCTACAGGATTGGTTGTGATTAAGCCATCAATCCTTGCCTGTGTAAAGGCTCCGTATAAAAGGTTTTTATAACTGCGTACTGTTTTGGCAGAAAGAGGGCTGTCTGCTTTTCCTGTTTTCTGATTGATTTTTCCCGTTGCCAGCATATGTTTAAAAAATACATCTGCCATATGAGGAGTAAAATCCACTACTTTAGGATTCTCATTACGGAAGTAATCCTGGATTCTCTTGATTTGTGAATCATATCCTTCAAAGGTTGGTTGTCTGACATCAGCTTTCTTTTGGGCCAGCCAAAGATCTAGATAATCACAAAGTGTAATATCGGGATTGATTTCAGAAGAGGTTGGATCATCTGATTTTTCCAGATATGCATATTTATCTATCATATCCGAAATCAAAGCCTGAGCTCTCTTTTTATTGTTCTTGACCTCAAGACCAGTCTTTATAACTTTGTCTTTCCATTCTCCTGTTTCAGGATCCTTATATTTTAGTCTGATGTAGTAATTTTCCTTCCCACTACTGGTTTTTCTGGTTGTAAGTGTACCCGTCATTTGTTTTCTCCTTTCTTAAAAAGACGGGCGTGGTATAAATATCAAACCATCGATATTATACCACGCCGTTTAATTGAGTGCTTACCTTATTTAGTTAAATAGTCGATCAACGCCTTTTTGCTGATGCGAAAGACCCTGCCAATTCTGCGGCAGGGAATCGTGCCGTCGTGAAGCAATTGATATGCAGTCGTTTTATCAATCCGCAATATCTCCTGAATTTCTTTAACTGTCAGTACATCAGGATATTGATTCAACATAAGCATCCCTCCTTTTCTTGGCAATAAAAAATGAGCTCTTTCTTTCGAAAGAACCCATGTGACAAAATGTTTATTAATTGTTATGCCGTAATTATACCAAAGGGATTATATGCTTTTTGGAAATATCCAAAAAGTGTATATGATACTTACTCAGTTTCCTTTGATTCTTTATTATTTAGATATTCCTGAAGCAGTCGATTCTTGTTCTGCTCAAACAGTTGTTCCTTATATGTCTCATAAAGCTGATCAGAATATTCCTTATATAATCTTTCTTTATACCAATTGTACAAGGGCGCAGTTACACACCACTTTATAAGTGGCCACTGCGTGCCTTCCAGCAGGTACCAGTATCGCACTGGACGCGTGCCGCCGCAGGCCTCCTTTCCGGAGAGGACTCTTGCAGAGAGCCGGGGTGTGATGTCTACAACAATAGTTGTAATGCCAGACTGTAAACGCCTGGCGATCATGTCAGATTCGTCTTTCATGCGTCAAATCTGCCATGTGCCATCACACCTTCTCGGATTTAACTCATGTCTGTTACAGGAAGACCTGAGTCATATCCGAATTGCCTGTCCGGCAGGGATCCTTCCGGAGGACTCCTTCAGAGAGACTCCTGCGGAGGGCAGGGCCGAGACAATTAAATGATTCCTGTATCTCGGCCGTTTTTGGCCAGACGGTAAACGTTGGCTTGGAATTCTTCGTCCGTCAAGTCAACAAGCTCTGGTAATGCTGATTCTACGATTGCCCCACGGACGATCAGGCGATGTGTTCTCGCCTTACGCGCTTGCAACTTTTTTCGATTTTCCTCCAGCTGAGCGCGGTGCTTTTCTTGTTGCTCTGGCGTGTAATAATGTTCCATCGAGTTCCTCCTTTCACATTGATCGGCCATGAGAGGGCTCTGTAGCTTCCAATGTCAGTGAAATCAATTTATCTGATGCAGGCATGGTCTGTGATTCAGCCTGATTCATCTGGTTCAGTCGAGCATCGATTTTATCTATCAAAGTAGTGGAAGTCTGTCGAATGGTTTGCATGCTGGATTTAAGTTCTTTCAGCTCTTTATCCGCACTCCAACCAGCGATGTAGCCAAAGCTATAATCCGAAGTATCGATGCCGAAATGCTGACAAACTGTATAGGCAGTGCTTTCAGCTTGGACCTCTTTGGCCAGTCGGTTTGCATCCTTTTCGAGGCCTGTATCTCGATCGTGAATCAGACTGTGACAGATCTCGTGAATAGCCGTTTTAACCGTCTGTTCCTGGCTCATGCCTTCCTTGAGTACAATCTCTTTATCTGTATTGCTATAATAGCCTTTTGCCTCGCCGTTTATTGGAGCAAATCGGATCGGAACGGGAGAAGAAGCTGTGACGGCGGCCATCAGTCTGTCATAACCATCAACTTCTCCTGTTAATTCAGATGTGATCTCAGGCAAAGGATCGCCTGAGGTCTGGCTCACATCAAAAACCGTAGCAATTTTAAAGTTTTGCCGTGCGATCTGCTTGATCTCTTTCTCCGGCTGGCCGTTGCTGCCGATGACAGTATTTCCATTTAAGTCTTTCTTGACGGTTTCAATCGTCTGCTTATAAGGGGCAGGGGAGATGATTTTGATCCCCCGTTCCCCTTTCTGCACCTGCCGGCCTAGCTTTTGCCAGGTATTATAACCGGCCACCTGTGTAGCATCTGGTTTCTGCATGGCGATCAGCAGACAATTATTAGCTGAATATCGGTGGAATTGACTCATGGTATCGAGCCAAGATTTATACTCGTCAGAATTCTGCATGTAATCTCTAATACCTGACTCTAATCTTTCAGTGATTTCCTTCACTTTATTGTGTGTGTTGTATTTCACTTTGCCTTCAGAGATGAAGCCCTTTTATTGTAAGTATGCTCCAAAAAGAGTGAGCGCAAGAAATGATTGGTTTCGAATACATGATCTGGAGAATGTAGGAGAAACTGGTCAAATAAAGAGCTCTTTACGGCAATGGTTTGTCTAAGAAAACCAAACATTTTATGTCATAATCATAGCGCTGACACCTCAGGAAAGACTGTAACCACAAGGTCAGAAGAAGGAGGAGCGATATGGCAGAAGGAACAACTTGTGTTAACGGAGATATGGATGCACATACACATTCTCATACGCACGTTCATCATCATCAGAGTACACAGACAGTGATCAGAAGACTGGCGAAAGCAGCAGGGCATCTGGATGCAGTAAAACGCATGGTAGAACGGGGAGAGGACTGCGATCAGGTCCTGATTCAGCTGGCGGCGGTGGTTGGCGCATTGAACAGTACCGGTAAAGTGATACTGAAGGATCATATGGACCATTGCATTGTTGACGCCGTTACACAGGGGGATCTCGAAGCAATCCATAAGCTAAACAAGGCAATTGACATTTTTTTTAAATAAGCGACAGGAGGAGAGCAGATTATGTGCAGCAATGAGAATAACAAAGTATACACCCATACACACGAACATATACATGCAGACGGAAGTGTATATACACATGAACATGTACATACACATGGTGAACACGGTCACGGGCATGAACACCATACCGGTACAGTTGATTCGATGAAAAAGGCGATTTCTCTTTTGAATTATACTTATAATCATAACGAGAATCACAACGATGAGCTGAAACAGCTGGTTGCGCTGATTCGTGAGAACGGTTATGAAGAACAGGCAAAAAAGCTGGAACTGTCAATGGAGCAGTTCGCCGGGGCGAATCAGATCCTGCATGATGTGCTGCATGAACTGGTATAGGAAGAGGAGGAAAGTAAAATGTGTCTGGCAAAAGTATTTACTTATAAAAAAGGAGAAGAGGACAGATTCCTGATTGACGGGATTTCACATATTGATTCAAACGATGAAGAAGTCCGGTTGACAAGCTTGCTGGGCGATCAGACCGTGCTTCACGGGAAAGTTGCCACAATGAATCTTGTCAATAACATCGTCAGAGTCGAACTGGAACAGTGAGAAGGAACATTTCAATATGAGAAAGATCATGTTCGTTGGTCGCAGTGAGGCCGGAAAGACGACTTTGACACAGGCATTAAAGGGAGAGGATATCCATTATCATAAGACGCAGTATGTCAATTTCAAGGATGTCATCATCGATACACCCGGAGAGTATGCAGAGTGTAACGAATTGTCCGCCGCACTGGCACTGTATTCATTTGAGGCAAACGTGGTAGGGCTGCTTTTAAGTGCGATTGAGCCTTATTCTCTCTATCCGCCTGAGGTAACCGCGGTAAGCACGAGAGAATGTATCGGAATCGTGACGAAGATTGATCATCCGCTGGCGGATGCGGACCGGGCAGAGCGCTGGCTGCGGCTTGCAGGATGCAAAAAGATATTCCGGATCAGTTCGTATACCGGCGAAGGGGTGCAGGAATTGCTCGAATACCTTAGGGAAGAAGGTGATATCCTGCCGTGGGATCAGCAAAACGAAGGAGAATAAGTACAGATATTAATGGATGTTGCAATCGCAACATCCATTCTTGCTATCAGGCAAAAAGCAGAAATCATAGAATTGACCAAAAGACAAAATTTGTTCGAAAAACGCAAAAAGTGATATAGTTGCTGCATGATTGTTTTATTATAATCATAGATAAGGATGTTTCAGATAATGGGTTTGTAGTAAAAGGGGGATTCCTACACTATGCGTAAGAAGGATTTAGGGGAATACCGCTTAACAGTCTGCGGACGGAAAAAGCAGGATGGTGTTTTTATTGAAAAGATTTTGGAGTCTTTTGATGCACCGATAGTTTTTGCAGGATATATGAGAACACCTGATCAGGGAAAGCAGCTTATCGAAACATCCGATATTCTTCTTCTGGAAATCACGTCCGGGAATAATCAGTCGGAGTACGAATGGGTAAAGCAAATTCTGAAAGATAATCAAAAGATAGAGATTGTTTTGTATTTCCTGGATGATTCAATGACTTTAATGCTTCCCGCATTTTATCAGCTGGGTATTTATTCACATATACAAAAACCATTTGCTGTTTCCGCCCTGCAGAAGCTTCTGGAGGGGATTCTGCATCACATTCATTCATCGACCTTTGACGTTGAGACATCTAAAGAAAAAGCAGAGATAGAAAATCTTGCGGATGAAATCTACAGCAGTAGAAAACTGGATGCCGAAACAATGGCAGAAAACATATATGATCGCATTTTTGAGTATTCGGAAGGAAAAAAGAAACAGATTGCTTTTATGCTGCAGACGTATAGAAAGTCTCTGGTAGCGGCATTGACTTCGCTGGCCAGCGAGCAGGAAAATAATGTTTTGTCGATACTTGATGAGAGGTATGAACGTGAGCTCCGGAATATTAAAGATGAAAAGGAAATGCTCTCTCTGATCCGAGAGTATCTGACAGAAACAAATGCTCTATTCCGTCAGTCAAAAAAAAGTCTGAACGAAGAAAGGATCCAGGATGCGAAAGAGCTGATTTACCGCTATGTAGAGGCCGGAGAACCAGTAAGCCTGGAAATAATAGCAAAAGAGATGTTTATCAGTCCTTATTACCTGAGTCGTTCCTTTAAAAAACATGAAGGTATTAATTTTGTAGATTATCTGAAGAAGGTTCGCTTGGAATATGGGAAGCTCCTGATTGCGACAACCAATGATTATATTGAGGAGATTGCCTTTAAATGCGGGTACAATGAAGCAAACTCATTTCGACGATTATTTAAAGCCAGCGAAGGAATTTCACCGGCGGAATATCGGAAAAGACTACGTGCGCAGCAGAATATGGAATGAATGTCATCCACTGATGTTTTGTTAAGGATTTTACAGGAGGATATGGAATGGCGCTGTTAAGTTTAACAGATTATGTTTCGGCAGAAATGCTGCAGGAAATCGCAGATAAATTCTACGATGCCACACATATGGTGGTCGGGTTCTCGGATTATCAGGGGAATCTGCTTTCGAGGATTGATCATTTTTCGACACCAATCTGCAATTATTACAGATCGGCCCCGCAGTTTGAGAATTGTTGTATAACATGTGATGCGATGGCCGGAATGCAGGCTTCCATAACGCGTAAGCCATATACACATATCTGCCATTCTGGCTTATGCTATTGCGCCCTGCCCATCTATCTGCATTCCACTTATCTCGGAATGGCCCTGATCGGAGAGGTGAGAGTCAGTGAAGAAGAGAAAAAACTGCTTCCCAGCATGCAGGATATGACACATACGCAGTATCCGACGCCGGAATTCTACCAGAAAGCATATGAAGGGATCCGGCTTGTTACGCTCGATGAATTGGGTTCGCACGTCAAGCTTCTTAATATCCTGTTGCAGTATATTATTGAGGTTGGTGATAAAAAAATCAATCAGGATGAATTTCTGAAACAGCAAAATGATCTTCTGAAAAAGAAGGAGATTGAGGCTGAACTTAAGGTTACGACCAATAAGCTGAAATTGCAGACCCTTTCGAATCAGATGCGGCCCGAGTTTTTGCAGGAAGCATTTGATTCTATCTACCAGCAGGCGGTGATCGAGGGTGCGGATGAAACGGTGAAGATGCTGCAGGCCTTAAATGTTCTTCTTGAGAGGGAGAAGGGACGGGAAGAGAATCTGATAACACTTGAGGAAGAATTGGAATATACAAAGAATCTGGTGCATGTGATTGAATTTGCGCAGGACCGCCAGATAGTTTTTGATGTGGATCTGCCATCCGGAGCGGAGCGTATTCTGGTTCCGGGAAGGATGATATCGAATATCATAGAGCAGTATTTCCTGAAAGAGGAAAATAATGGAGATGATGTTATGATTCGTGTGGAAGTAGTCAATGAGGATGCGTATCTGAACATACAGTTGTACAGCCCGCAGATTCCACTGCCTTCTCTCTCAATATCAGGGAATGAAAAGGCAGGGCATCCCAAGAGGGATGCGGGGGACGTGAGTATGATGTGTAAAATACTGCTCAATCTGATGAAACTCATTTATGGAGAAAATTTTTCTATTCGGGTCAGCAGCGAAGGCAGTGGACAGGATCGGATGTGCATCAGGATTCCGCAGACAATTTAAAAATGAAATAAGAGAAACAAAAAAAGTCCGTTTTGGAAGATGGTTTTCCGAAACGGACATTTTTTGCGCATCAAGACAAAAACAGACTGCCTGCGCCTGGAACAGAACAGTGCAAAAAGTGTCGTTTTGAAGGCAATGAATCAGTATGTGAGCAAAAAGAAATCGTGGCATAATAATGGCATGCATAAGAACAGAGTACTGTTACAGTGCAAATCAACCTAAACTATCAACCCAGTATTACCATCATCCGGTAATACGATCAAAATGAAAGAGGACGGTGAAAAACATGATAGTTGTCGGTATAGACTGTGGAAGTCAGAATACCAGAGGAGTCCTTTTGCGCAACGGTGAGCCGGTTGCAAAGGCACAGGTGCTCACAGAATTCGATGCCAATATCGCGGCAACCAGAGTGCTTCGCCAGCTGTTTATTGATGCGTCGGTCACAGATCCTTCAGAAGTGAAGGAAATTGCTGTGACAGGCGGCGGCAAGGACCTGATCGATTTCGCTTCTTTAGAGGTCAGCGAGAGCAACGCTGCTTCTCATGGAACACATTTCTATTTCCCGGAAGCAGATGCGGTGATCGATATGGGAGCTGAAGGGAGCAGAGCTGTCAAGATCAACCCGAATGGTTCTGCATTCAGCTATGAGACAAATGATAAATGCGCATCAGGAGCAGGCGTGTTTATTGAAAACATGGCGCGCTGCCTTGAGGTGACGATCGAGGAAATGGGACCTTTATCACTGAAGCACACCAAGGAAGAACCAATGAATGTACAATGTGTCGTTTTTGCGGAATCAGAAGTTATTTCCATGATCCACAGAAATGAGACAGCTGAAAACATTGCCTACAGTATTCATGCCGGGGTTGTAAATCGAATGATGTCCATGATCAAACGTCTGGGAAGCGCCGGCAAATATGTATTTATTGGCGGGCCGAGCCTGAATGAGGGACTGATACAGTGCCTTCGGCAGGCGGTAGACGGAGAGATTATCGTCAATACGGAACATTCCAGATACATCAGCGCTCTGGGTGCTGCATTGGTTGCAGAAAACCGGACAGCAGGAACGGAGGGATAAATATGGAAGAAAGAAAACCCGAATATTGGCGATGGGCAGAATCGCAGTGGGTAAATCCGGATATTCCTGACTGGCACGGAAAAACACTGACGGCAGGCGTGGATATCGGATCGACAAGTACACAATGTGTAGTGGTTGCAGATGGGGAGCTATACTGTTATTCCAGTATCCGCACAGGATCAAACAGTCCGGATTCTGCAATTAACGCGATGAATAAGGCGCTTGAGGGAACCGGAATCAAAAGAGAGGATCTTCAGTATATTATTGGTACAGGATATGGACGTGTCAATGTACCGTATTCGGACAAAACTGTTACAGAGATCACATGCCATGCGCGCGGCGCAAACTACATATATGGTCCTGAGGTCCGCACGGTCCTCGATATGGGGGGACAGGACTGTAAGGCAATCCATTGCGATGAAAAAGGTCGTGTCACATCATTCCTGATGAATGATAAGTGTGCTGCGGGTACGGGGCGTGGCATGGAGGTAATATCAGACCTTCTTGCAGTGCCGATCGAGGAGATTGGCAGACGGTCTTTTGAGATCGACGAAGAACCGCCGGCAGTATCCAGCGTGTGCGTTATTTTCGCAAAAACGGAAGCAGTTCGACTGATGCGCCAGGGATGGTCGCGTGAGATGGTTCTCGCTTCTTACTGCAGAGGTATGGCAGTGCGTGTGGCCAATTTAATTTCCCGTGAAGGCGTTGACGGTGGGTTTGCGATTACAGGAGGAATTGCCAAGAATATTGGTGTCGTTCGCCGTGTAGAAGAACTGCTGGGCGTAAAGGCGATGGAATCAAAATATGATACACAGATTGCGGGTGCGCTTGGTGCGGCTCTGATCGCGCAGGGATATGTTAAGGCCGATCAGGGAAGCACATCAGCACAGCCTGCAGGCGGCATGATTGCTTATTATGGGTTTGAAGACGGATCCGGAAGCTACTATATCAAGGTTGACACAAATCAGTGCCAGCGCTGCACAGACAAACCATGTATCAATGCATGTGCCAATATGCTCTTTGAAAAGGCGGAGAGCGACTTTGACGGTGAAGTAGTCGAGATTCCGAAGCACAAACAACGTATGGTGCAGTCCGCTTGCGAGAACTGCAAACTGGTAGCACATTCAAACGACACCTTGCCTTGCCATAAGGCATGTCCGTATCGTGCGATCGAGCACACATGGTAATTGTGCGAAAGCATTTGTTTAAAATGGAGGAAGAAACTTTATGTCTGATTATATGAAAGAATTGTATGCATTGCCAAATCAATTCATCGATGCCTGGAAGGCACAGGGGAAAAAGGTGGTTGGTACAGTATGCTGCCATATTCCGGAAGAGTTAATTTATGCTGCAGATGTTCTGCCGATCCGTATTCGTGCGACCGGTTGTACAGATGATACAGAAGCGGCTCTGTGGATGTCCAGTTTCAGCTGCAGCTTTGCAAGAGGATGCCTTGAGCAGATGAGCAACGGCGCACTCGATTTTATGGATGGCGTTATTTTCTCTGATGGCTGTGACATGATTCATCGTATTTATGATAACTGGGACTATAATGATAAATCACAAAAATTCCGTCACCAGTTCTACGCACCGCGTATTGTACACGAAAATGCGCCTCAGTATTTTAAAGAGGATGTAGAACTGCTGAAAGACGCTCTTGAAAAATGGACCGGCAACAAGATTACAGAAGAAAAGCTTGCGAATGCGATCCGTATTTATAATGAGTCAAGAACACTGATGAACCGTCTGTATGAGCTGCGCAAGCAGCCAAATCCTCCGGTTAGCGGAGAGGATTGCCTGCAGTGGACGCTTGCGTCGATGTCTATGCCGAAGGATATCTTCAATAAGCTGCTTGGCGGATTCCTTGCCAGAATTGGACAGGTGCCGCCGGTTACCGGAAAACGCGCAAGACTTGTGTGGTGCGGCGGTCCGGTAGATGAGCCTTCTTATCTGAAGATCTTCGAAGATGCAGGTGCACTGATCGTAAACGACTTCCAGTGCTATGGCCGTGCCCGCAATATCGATCTGATTCCGGCTCCGAAAGCAGGCGAGACATGGCTTGATACCATGACAGAGACTTATCTGAACAGACCTGTCTGCCCGCGTATGTGCACACAGCATAAAGAGATTCAGGATATCATCATTGATATGGTGAAAGAATATAATGCTGACGGTGTTATTTATGCCTGGATTAAAAACTGCGAAGTATGGGGGGCTGAACTTCCCCGAATGAAGACACGCTTTGAGGAAGAAGGAATTCCGATGCTTGGTATTGAAAGAGAGCAGTTCCAGTCTAATGCCGGTCAGGTAGGTATTCGTATCGAAGCATTCCTTGAAATGCTTGAAGGGAGGAAATAAGCATGGCAATTGTTGATATTTTGAAATCTGACAGACATATCTTCAGAGAAGCAGCCGATGAGCATAAAGCAGCATATGAAGCGGCATTGCAGAATAATACAGGAGATGCCTGGATCCATAAATTCTTATTCACATATTGGGACAATGTGGCAGAAGCACATAACAGAGGGAAAAAGTTATTTGGTATCGGCGCAGGTTTCCCGCCGGAACTGATCTATGCATTTGACGCACAGCCTCTTTGGATGGACGCAGCTTCCATTCGTTTCTCAACGATGGACGAATGCGCATCTTTTATTGACCTTGCTGAGAAGTACATCCCGGCTACATTCTGCACGATTGACCGTGCAATGGTGGGTGGTGTTCTCTCCGGTATGTTTGAAAAACCGGATGCAATGTTCCTACCGACAGGTCCGTGTGATTCCTTCCGACAGGGCTATGGTCTGTGCGCAGACATTTTTGAAGTACCGATCCAGTATGTTGATCAGCCGGTTCGTATCGATCAGAGAAGTGTAGAATATATTGCTGAGCAGTATAAAACTACAATTGAACTGCTTGAAAAATATACAGGTACAAAACTCAACATGGATAGACTAAGAGAAGTTGTTCACAGATCCAATCAGGCCGGTGCGCTTCTGATCGCTCTTGCAGAACTCAGAAAGAAGACTCCGAGTCCGCTGTCCGGACTGTTCCTGGCATTGAATGAATACAATTACTGTACATGGGGCACACAGGAACTGGTTGATTTCCTGATGGAACAGTATAAGATGGCACAGGCAAATATTGCTTCCGGAGCAGTTGTTACAAACGGACCGGAGAAGCATCGTGTGCTGATTCTCCAGAACATGGTCTGGAACATGACAGAAGTTCTGACTTATATGGAATCAGATCTGAATGCTACGCTTGTTACAGGTACATTTGAGGGAATGCATTCCAACATCATCGATGAGACAGACTTAAACAGCATTCTTTTCGGACTCGCTGCCCGCGGATTCAATATGCCGATGACACACAATGCCGGTGCATATGCAAAAGACTGGATGAATGATGCGATCAGAATGGCAAAAGAATATCATTGTGACTGCGCCCTTTTCCTTGGTCATGTAGGTTGTAAGCATACATGGGCTGCTGCCAGAATGATTTCTGATGCTCTGATGAAACAGTGCGGTATTAAGACACTTGAGCTGGATGTTGACTCAGTAGACCGCAGATATCAGAAAACAGAAGATGTCTGTGCGGCAGTAAAAGAGTTTATTGAGACAGTGGAGGCGTAATTATGGGAATTTCTATAGCTATAACAGGTAAAGGGGGCACTGGGAAAACAGTATTGGCAACATTGTTGATTCGTCTGTTATCCAGAGAATGCAAATTGAAAGTTCTGGCAATCGATGCAGACTCGGCCAGCAGTCTTCCATATACACTTGGCCTAGATGTACAAAAGACAATCAGTCAGCTTCGTAAAGAAGTAGTAGGTTACAATAATACGACAAAGGAAATCGATCATCAGCCAATCGAGAATCTGCTGAAGCCGTTGATCACACATGGCCCCGGATTTGATTTGCTGGCAATGGGACGTCCGGAAGAACCAGGATGTTTCTGTGCAGTCAATAATCTGTTACGCTATGGAATTGACGCACTGGTAGATGATTACGATATTGTAATTATCGATGGAGAAGCAGGACCCGAGCAGCTTAATCGCAGGGTAATGTCAAAAATTGATTACCTTTTTACAATTGCTGATATGTCATACCGCAGTTTTCAGACTGCAAAAGGTATTCAGGAAATTGCGAAAAAGAGCGAGGATGGCATTCTGGTTGAGCATCCGGCTATCATATTGAACCGCGTACGTGAGAGCAACGAACGCATTGATTATCTGGATGACATTGAAGTGATCGGATACATCCCGGAGGATGCCACCCTGAACAAATATGATCGAGATGGGCGCTCTCTGCTGGATCTCCCGGATGATGCTCCTGTTGTGAAAGCAGTTCGTGAGATTTTGGTAAAGGCAATTACAAAATAAGAAGTATCTCCATTCCATACTTTGTGTGAGATGAAACTCTCCCGGGGCTGCTGCAATTCCATGCAGCAGCCCCTCGTTTATAGAAAGGCTTCATTTGGAGGTGTTTTAATAATACTTGAAAGAAAGTGAAGAATATGAAGATTTTGATGATTAGTGGCTTCCCCATGGAAGGAATTCTGCTTGCCGGCTTTTTAAAGAACAGGGAGGACATTGAGTTTCTGGGACTGTTTGCTCCTTCTGAAGATTCGCTGAAGCTGCTTGCAATGCAAATGCCGGATCTTGTACTGTTTGACATCGACCTGAATCAGAATGAATGTTTCCAAATGATGCAATCCATATTAATACAGTCTCCGGAACTGTCATTTGTAGCGGTCAGCACATATGACGATTTTTCACTTGTGCAGACTTCTTTGCGCTGCGGATGCAGGGATTTTCTTTTGAAACCACTGAAGCAGGAAGATATCGATTATGTGATCCGCCGTTTTTTTCCTTCCCATAGAATGGTGGGTATTTCGAATTATCAGGATGTCGTTAAGAAAGAAAAGGAGAATAAGCTTGATCCGGGGGAGGAAGGCAGTGATAAAGCGGATTATTATTGCTTCCGTCAGATCATGAAAGCAAAACAGATGATTGATGAACGAGTGCAGGAAAAGATATTGCTGGAAGAAATTGCGAAGGAAATCTATATGAGCCCGTTTTATTTTAGTAGAATGTTCAAAGAGATTACGGGGATAAACTTTACAGAATATGTCCTGAACAAAAAGGTAGACAAGGCAATGGAATATCTGAGCAATACGGTTTTCTCTGTTGAGGAGATTGGCTTACTGGTGGGATATGAAGAAGCCAATTCTTTTCGCAGGATGTTTAAAAAAAAGGTGGGATTGTCGCCAAGAGAATATCGAAAACAGCAAAACAAACGATAAAAAACGGGGAAACAGCAATTATTTGTTTCCCCGTTATATTCGTTTGTTCTGTGAAACCGCTTTCTCTTAGAAAACCAAATCTTTATGAGGAGACGCAATAACAGATGTGGTAATCAGCATACCTCTTTTGCCGACTTCGACAGATGCCTTTTGTACGGCGGAATTCACCGCGGAGATATCTCCGCATAAGGATACATATCCTTTTCCGCCCATTCCGCGTGCGAGACGGATCTCAAGCAGGTCAATTTTGCTGGTTTTTGCAGCAGTATCAGCCGCAATGATAGAAGCGCAGATGTTCGCTGTTTCGATAATCCCAAGGGCATCATGCTGTACGACCGGTGTGGTTGCTGTAATGGCAGGAATCAGGCTGCTATGGACATTGGCGATAACATCACTGTCCAGATAAGTAGTCGGATCAAAGTTAGCCCCTACCGTGATGGCATTTTCGACGGCGGATACATCTCCGCTCAGCATGACCAGAAACTTGCCCGGGCATAATACATTTGAGTAGATCAGGGAGACATTGCCGCTTTTGAGCATAACGTCAGTAGCTTCTACACCTTTCGCAATACTGCGGAATTCGATAAATCCAATGGTTTGTTTCATTCTTATTCACCTACGCTTTCGAAATTCTAATATAATCAGATGTTACTTCTCTGACAGTCCCTGAAATGCTTGCGAAAACTTTGCTTCCCAGGCTCTTTTCCGGAATGTCTGCAATCAGATCGCCGCGGTTTACAGAATCGCCTGTTTTTACCACCGGCACAGAAGGTGCGCCGATATGCTGGCGAAGCGGAAGTGTTACCAGCTCCGGATCGATGGTCTGATCCATCCAGATATCCGGACTGTTATACCTGTTCAGACCGAGTCTTGCAACCAGCCGTTTTGTTGGAATCCTTCTGTAAGGACGCCATTCACTGGCTTTGACTTCTTTTCCTTTATCGGGAGGCGCTATTTTCTGTTGCGCAAGCCCGGACTTCAGAACCTGGTTTACACGGCGCGGTGATAAGCCCATTGGACATGCGTACATATCGCAGGCACCACATTCCGAGCACAGCAGTGCACCCTTTCCGGCTTCGCCGCCGTTTACGGAAAAGGAATATCCGGCAGATAAAATGGTCTTATTTGGCTCGATTCCATATCCCAGAAGATTTCGCGGGCACAAATCGGTACAAAGCCGGCACTGACAGCAGATGGATTGTGCCTGTTTGATGATGTGGGTCAGGAGACGATGGTGATTCTCGATGACAGGGTTGTCATTCGGAAGTACCAGAAGGCCTTTTGTTGTTTTGGTAACCGGTTCGTCCAGACTGTTGACAAGTTTGCCCATCATAGGTCCGCCGTTGATGACGGAATAATCAGAGATGGAAGCGCCGCCCGCCAGTTCGATCATCTGACCGATGGTGACACCGAGCGGAACGTAGTAAGTACCCGGATTTGGCACATGTCCTGCAACAGTTACCCATTTGCTTACCAGAGGGCTTCCCTGACTTGCCTGCCACAGATTATAGAGCGTTTCAATATTGATCACGACTACCTTACAGTCAAGCGGAATCCCGCCCTGCGGAATCTGACGGCCTGTGGTCTCGTAAACAAGGACCACTTCATCTCCTGCAGGGTAAAAATCCCCCAGTGGCTCGACACGAACATTTGTATAAGCGCCGCTTGTTTTCTTCATGACATCTACGACTTCGACATGCTTGGCTTTGATCCCGATGATAGCTTCCTTTGCGCCTAATTCTTCCCGGAGCGCATCTATCGTAGCTGTCAGATGATCTGAGAAATGATGCATCAGTACCTGGTCTACAGTCATCAGAGGTTCACATTCCGCGCCATTGACGACCAGATAGTCAACCGTTGCGTTTAGTTTTACATGTGTAGGAAATCCGGCGCCGCCGGCACCTACAATCCCATTATCGAGGGCGAGCTGTTTATAAATCTTCTCCAAAACTGGCATCTCCTTTCTGATTGTTTTCTTCTTGCTGCATGATCTGGCGGCAGGCAATCGCCATGCCCAGAGGGGTCACCAGAAGAGGTGAATGGGGCAGAATTGTCGGGATCTTCAATTCTTTCTCCATCAGCTGCGCAAATCCCGGGAACGTACAGGTGCCGCCTACCAGATAGATAGCTTCGGGATGGTAGCCTTCGATATATTTTCTGGTGATCGTGATAATCTTCTCAAATACCGGTTTCACAACCGGAAACAGTTTCTTCTGCATTGCCGGATCGCATTTTTTTGCTTCGGCTTCTTCGATAGAAATCCCAAGACCGCCGGCCAGAACAAGATCCAGATGAAATCCCCCTGTGGACTCATCTGCTGTATAGATTACATTGCTGTCTTTTAAAATGGAGATACCGGTCGTCCCGCCGCCCACGTCCACTACAGCACCGTCTGTGATGTCCAGGGTTTTTGCTGCGGCAGAAGGTTCATCGATAATATCAAGGACATTTAAACCGGCTCCCTCCAGAAGATTTCTGGTCACCTTCCCGTTGTTGTGTTCTGTTCCCGGCGGAACAGCTGAAACGACATTTAAGAGCTCACGGTCAAGACGTTTGTTTAATGTCTGTATCTGTTTCTCTACAATGCTCAAGGCATGAAAATAGTCCACGATCATGCCTTCGCGCACTACGTGAGCACTTTCGATTTCTCCGGAAACAGGCCTTCCCTTCTTATCGATTACCAGAGATACCACATTTGCGGTACCTATGTCGATTCCGAGATACATGGGCTCATCCTGAGGTGGTATGGATTTCAGGTTCCGGTTCATGCGGGAAGACATCCTGTCGATCAGCAGATTTGTTTGCTTTGAAGCTTCCATAATATACTCCTTTATTTTGTGTTGCCAATGGATTTTTCAATGGCATCCATGGCCGCATTGATTGAGGCAACGTCTCCGAATAAGGCCAATGTTGTGGTGTGCTGCGGGCAAGTTCCGTTGACGTCTGCAGCAAATACGCAGCCGGATTTCATGGCGACATCCGCGAAATAATAAATATTGGGAACAATTGCATTGATCAGAGCGATGCTGTCAAAGCGGATATCTTCCAGTTGTTTTCTGGAATCCGATGAAAGTCTGCGCCGGATCATGTCCACTACGTGCGGATCAGGCGCATGAATGATTTTTGCATTTGGAATAGACATCTTTATTCTCCTCATTACGTCCGTGTGATCGGACAGGTTGTAAAGCCGAGTATTGATTGTGTATAGTCCAGAATATTCCGGATTGATGATTCTACAGAAGCAATGTCGCCTGTAATGATCAGGGTTCCGCTGAACCGGTCGACAAAACCAAGTTCGATGTTGGAAGCCTTTGTTGCGATATCGCTCCCAATGACAGCCATCTCGCTGGGGGTCATTGTCAGAATGCCAATAGACGCCCCGGTATAATTGATGTCAGGATTCAATCCAAGCTTCTGATACAGGACCGGCCTCGGCTTTGCAATAATGTGAGCGAGTGTGATCTGTCTTCCGGGGACGGTCTCCTGAATAATCCGAAGCTTCTGTTCATCGTTAAACTGCTGGTTGATACTCATCGTATCCCATCCTCCTTTCTTGCAGAAACTATCTTTTCATTATTATAGGCTATCCCGGAAAAAAACATAAAAACGTCACTTGCCAAGGAGGACATCAATAATTGCCATTTCTATCAAGAATGCAGCGAGTCGCCCGAAAGAACATACGTAAAGCTGCAAGTGCAAAAAATGAATGCTGACAAAAAAAGAATGGGTTGCCAAATGCATCAGCGCAAATAAGGAATGAAGGCAAAATATGATCGTATAAAAAAACAGAATAAGGGGCACGAATTCAAACTGTGCAAAAATTGTATTTTCAAAAGTCAATTTTAACGTAGGAACTGCCGGGAGGAAAAAAGTATATTGTAAGCAGGTTGATTTGGTAACTTTACTCACTTGAATTGTTCTTATGAGGTAAGAAAATTCACAAAATGTAGCGCGGCTACATGCATTTTCCATGATTAAGGAGGAAACAAAAATGACACAGGAAGCTTTAGGCATGATCGAAACAAAGGGTCTGACAGCTATGATCGAGGCAGCTGATGCAATGGCAAAAGCAGCAAATGTAGTATTAGTAGGTTCAGAGAAAATCGGTGCCGGACTGGTAACGGTTATGGTGCGTGGAGATGTTGGAGCTGTAAAAGCAGCTACAGATGCAGGCGCAGCAGCAGCAGCAAAAGTAGGCGAAGTTGTTTCCGTACATGTAATTCCTCGTCCGCATCAGGATACAGAGATGCTGATCCCGAAGGGAATCGTAGAGTAATCTGAATAAATCCTGATTTATCTAGCTTTAAAATATGATAGGAGAAATCACAATGAATAAAGATGATATTATTCGCCAGATTATGGGGGATATCGGTACATCCGTAACACCGGCCGACGTTCAGGAACAGATCAGCCAGAATACAAACACCCCCGTTCCTGCACCCAGCGGAATTTTAGACCCGAGCTGCGCAGGTATGACAGAATTTGTTGGATACAGCCAGTTGGGAAATACTGTTGGTTATGTAATTGCAAACCTTGATCCGGCTATCCAGGAGATTATGGGATACGATAAGAGATTTCGCTCTGTTGGCGTTATCAGCAGCCGTGCAGGTGCCTGCCCGCAGGCAATCGCAGCAGATGACGCAGTAAAAGCGACCAACACAAGCCTGCTGACACTGCTTGCTCCGAATGACCCGATCTCTTGCGGTGCCCGTGGCAGCTTCTGGGTATTTGGCGCAGAAGAAGTATCCGATGCGCGTCGTGTTGTAGAACTGACGCTGGAAGGCTTGCCGAAGGGATTTGGCGGTGTAGGTATGGCACCGTATGATAATGCATCAGGTAATTCCATGTATGACATTCAGTGGACAGCAAGAGCCGGCGAAGTGATCGCGTGCGATTATCTGGGCGGAGAGCTTGGGAAAGCATGGGGATTCCTGGATGGTATCCCGAAAGCTATGGGTTTCCTGATGCTGGATGCTGCTCTGAAATCAGCTGATGTAAAACTGGTCCGTCTGCATGGCTTTGATGAGAACTCCTTCAGTAACGAATTGACGGCATCCTTTGTCGGCGATTCCGGTGCTTGCCTGGCAGCTGTAAGAAGAGCCAGAGAAGTAGCAGAAAACTGCATGAAAGCAATGGGTCCTGAAGAGCCGTTCGTTCCGGGAGTTCCGTACTTCTAAAATACAGGAGGCGCAAAGGTGTATTCTAAGGAACAAGTAATTGAAATGATTAATAAGGTTGTCAGTGAACTGGACAAAGATAAAGTCATTCTTACGGCGGAACTTGGCGTATCAAATCGTCACGTTCATCTGAGCCAGGAAGATCTGGAGACGCTCTTTGGAAAGGATTATTCGCTGTCAATGCTTAAGCCCTTAAAACAGCCGGGACAGTTTGCTGCGTCTGAGACAGTCGTAGTGGCAGGCCCGAAAGGGGCAATATCAAAAGTCCGGGTATTAGGTCCGGTGAGAAAGACGACTCAGGTAGAGCTGCTTCGTTCGGATGGATTTTCGATCGGCATCAACTGCCCGATCAATCATTCCGGAAGCGATGAGCCTTCGCCGGCTGTTACCCTGATCGGTCCGAAAGGAAGCGTGACGGTAAACAGGGGCGTGATGGCAGCCTGGAGACATGTGCATCTCTCGGAACTGAATGCTGAAAAGCTGGGTCTGAAAGACGGGGATACTGTCAGTATCCGCACGACAGGTGACAGAGCACAGGTTTTTGATAACGTAAAAATACGTACCGGTTACTTCACGACAGAAATCCATCTGGATGTGGATGAAGCAAACAGTGCGTGTGTGAAAAACGGCGACATGTTAGAAGTAGGTTATTTTTAACCAGCATTAAAAATTGACCTGAAAACACGAGTTGCTGGAGAAAGGAAATAAGAATGGCAAATAGTGAGACCATGCAGAGAAAAGTGGAAAGCATTATTGCTGACCTTCTAAATGGCGTGGATGAGCCGGTTGCTGCAGCGCCAACGTCATCAGCAAATGCTTCGGTAAATAATGTGCTGGAAGAGCTTCTCGGGAAAGCGACTGCAAATGCCGTACCGGTTCAGGTGGCACCATCTGCTCTGATCACGGTACCGTTTGATCAGAGGATCGAAACGACAGACATCAACTTTGTAAACACTGTTATAGATACTGTCTCGAAAACAGGATCATCCCTGAATTCTGCCTCTGCGCAGCCGGGTGTAGTACGTGTTCCTGCTGATCAGGCAATTGAGACATTTGATTTCTCTATTGTACAGAAACTGATCGATGAGGCAGCAGGGAAAACTGCTGATTGCGCAGACAGCTGTGATTATAATTGCTCATCCTGCGGTGACGCAAAGGCTGATAATGCGGACATCATCAACAGCATTCTTGCGGACCTGACAGGCGGTACAGCTGTGAAGAGCAGCAAAAACGGTATCTTTGACAGTGCCGAAGATGCTGTCAAAGCGGCTGAGCAGGGATATAAAGAACTGCAGAAAATGTCACTGGCAAGGCGTGAGGAACTGATCACTGCAATTCGCCGGATCGGCAGAGAGCATGCACAGGAACTGGCAAGAATGGACCTTGAAGAGACCGGATATGGTCGTTTCGAGGATAAGATTACCAGATTCAATTTCTTCCTGCAGTATACACCGGGTACAGAAGATATTAAACCGGAAGCATACTGCGGAGATAACGGTATGACCGTTGTGGAGCGTGTACCGTTTGGCGTTGTGTGCTGTATCACACCTTCAACCGGTGTGCAGACGACGCCGTTCCACAATGCGATTGTCATGATCGCGGCAGGGAACAGTGTGGTATTCTGCCCACATCCGAACGCAAAGAAGAGTACGCTTAGGAGTATTGAGCTGATTAATGAGGCAATTACTGAGGTTGGCGCATCCACCAATATCATCACAAGTGTAAGCAACCCGACATTTGATGCTACAACTTATATCATTGAGCATCCGTCTGTAAAGCTGGTTGTAGCTACCGGCGGCCCGGGTATTGTAAAGAAGATTCTTTCCTCCGGGAAGAAGGCAATTGGCGCCGGGGCCGGAAATCCGCCTGCCTTCGTTGATGCGACAGCAGATGTTGCTCATGCGGCAAAATGTATCGTGGCAGGAAGCCATTTCGAGAATGGTATTCAGTGCATCTGTGAGAAGGAAATCGTTGTAGTTGATTCTGTGGCAGACCAGCTGATTGCCGAGATGGTAAAAGAGGGCGCGTACCTTCTGAAGACCAAAGATGAAATTGATCGTCTGACCAATCTCGTCACAACAGACAAGGGGCCGAACAAGGATTATATCGGAAAAGATCCGGCGTATATCTTAAAGCAGATCGGCATCAATGCTCCGGAAGACACAAAGACCATCATCTTTGAAGCGCCGAGAGATCATATCATTGCGACAGATGAGTATCTGATGTCTATCATGCCGGTTGTTCGTGTATCAACTGCAGATGAAGGGATTCAACTGGCGGCACAGTACGAGGGCGGCCGTCGCCACACAGCGATGGTTCATTCCAATGACATCGAAGTGCTGACGAAGTTTGCGAAGACCCTTGGATGTACCATCATTGTTAAGAATGGACCGTCCTTTGCAGGTGTAGGTATGGGCGGCGAAGGTATGGGTACCGCGACAATTGCAGGACCGACCGGAGAAGGTATCACCACTCCCAAGACCTTTACCCGTATGCAGAAATGTGTTATGGTGGGTGACTTCAACCTGTTAGGATCCTACCCGTACTAAAATGCAATGAAATCTGGAGTGTGAACTAATATGGCAATTAGTAGTGCAATAGGAATTATAGAAGTTCTGGGTCTTACAGCTGGTATCAGCGTAGCGGATGCCGCTTTGAAGGCAGCTAATGTGCGCTTATTAGGTTACGAGGTTTTGCCTGGCTTCGGATGGGTTAATATCAAGATTTGCGGAGACGTGGGGGCAGTTAATGCAGCTGTTGCAGCAGGCACAGCTGCAGCCTCCCTCTTCTCAGCAGAATATTGTAAGCTCGTGATTCCAAGGCCGCATGAAGACACCATGAAGCTGGTGAATTCAATCTTGCATCCGATGAAGCCGGATCCGGAAGTATCCTCTGCTTTTACAAATGAAAAAAAGGAAGAGAAAGAGTCCGGCGAGGATACGAATGCGACAGAAATGGTCATGGAAGAAAGCGTTCCCGAAGAAGCTGAAGTAACAGAGGCCAAAGCAGAAGAAACC
>JAEIGA010003909.1_pt1 | contig 23155 bp, 20 predicted proteins | sample 9270691 | NCBI WGS metagenome assembly JAEIGA01 (sample SAMN17057246, study PRJNA624740) | gut metagenome | biome: biome; isolation source: fecal sample | host: Bos grunniens | place: China: Xizang | collected 2019 | reverse complement strand
TCCATTGTACATAGCCGTATATACAATTGGCACACCAGAATGCATACTGCGCTGCCATGCAGTAATTTTCGGCGCGCAACCACATGACCATAGCCAACACATCTACTATCAGCCACAAATACCATTGTTCGCGAAATGCCAGCACCATCAGCACTTGCGCTACGATAGCAGGTATGGTAGTGAATGCATCCAAATAAGGTTGCGGGTCGTCGGTATAGCGTTGCAATAGCCACCCCGTGAGAAGAGAAACCAGCAGAACAGCCATCGTTAGCCAAGATAACAAGGAAGAGGATAATCGACGTGTCTGCACCTGCATCGTATTGCTACACAAGCGTTTACGCCAACAATAGACACCATATATCATCGTGATAAAATAGTAGATATTGATGGCTATCTCCGCATAGAATCGTTCTATACAACACAGATAGGTATAGGTAGCTACCTGCACAAAACCAAAGACAAAAGTCAATATGTTTCCCTGTGCACTCAACACTACGGAGCAGATGCCAAAAATACCACTAACAATAGCCCACGGACTATGTGGTAAAAGGCAAAAAGTAATCACCTGCACGAGCAAACCCGCTACAAGAAAGAAGCACATGCCAACTGGTTTGGAAGATACAAACATGGCTGACTAATTGCGTTTGTTGGACTTTTGTCTAAGCGCCTTTGGCTTGGATTGGATTTGTGGTCGAGCCAAATGGTCGAACATCTCTTCGAAATCCCAATTAGCACGAAGCTTCAGTTTCTTAGGATAATAGTATATCGGCTCAGGTTGTCGCTTGGTCAGCCAATCGCCAGTAGTCCACTTGCCATCACCATTCTCATCTATATACATTCTTAGGAAGAAAGTGGTGGGCGACAGATATTCAAACTTCACCCCATCTGGCAGGATAGACGCTTCCCGCACTACTACCTCTTTTTCGCTGAGCAATTGGATACGTGCGCGCTTGTCATAGTGCGCCAGTTTCACTCGCAGCGAAGAATACTCATTTTTCGATTTGAGTTGGATATTCTGCAGCAAACTATCGTTGCACGCACCGTATATATCTCGACACGCAGCAGAGTCAATCTTGAGTTGATACGATGCTTCGGGCAATAGTTTGGCTAACACATATAGTGTCATAGCCATCGTATCTCGCTTCTGAATCGTAAAAGGAACTGGCTGGAAGATGGTGTCGATCTTCTGTGTCAGATGGAAAAGCGTATCATGTACACTATCTATCGGGAAGGAGGAGACGATACGAATCGTATCAAAAATATCAAAGGATTTCGAAGCATTGCTCTGCAACTCTAGTTTGCGTTCACGCTTACGTTTCATGAACGCCTCACGTGCCTTATCCGACATTCGAGGTCTGCGATATACCGCCAATACAGTATCCGTCTGCTCTACTAGATTATAGAGCGAATCGCTCACCCAATAGCGCATCTGCAGGTAGATACTATCCATGGAGATGGCAATAGAGTCAGTCAACCAATAGGTGATAGTATCCTGTGTATGAGAGACTTGCTGCAAACTATGGTCTAAGAAATCCACCCAAGCAGAATCATTCTTGAGCGAGTCCACTTCACTGGGGCGTAATGCACGTATCTGAGGCAAAGAATCTTGAGGAGCTGCGAACACCAACGTAAAAGCATGTTGCTCTTCACGAGTTACTCCTTGAAAATAGTGACGTTGTTTAGCTTCTTCAAAATACCAAAGCAACACAGAATCTGGATAGAAATGAGTTTTCGCATGCATAGCAACAGAATCTACCATTCGTGTAAAAAGCGTATCACCCGTCAATGCATCTATACCTAATGTGTCATACCAGATGGTATCAAAATGAGTTTTGACTTCAAAGGTGGGAGTCACTAGTGAATCCAAAAAGGCCAATCCCTCACCAGGTTGGTAGAGGAAATCGCGACTGACATCATTTAGCGCATACAATCGATAGGTACCTGGTTGGATATTATGAATGGTAAACAGTCCCTCTTCGTTCGTGCGCGTGATACGAGAAAAAGGTAAAGTACTCAATGCAGAGTCTTCTATATTGCGATGAATACCCACCAGCACTGCGGGCATAGGATTAAGCGTCTGGGCATTATACACACAGCCCGCAATGGATAAGGAATCCATATGTTCACCCGTGGAGAAGGAGTACACATAGCCATCAAGAGGTGTCTTCTCGTTGTAATCACAGATGGCTGCACCAAAATCAATGGTATAAGTCGTAGAATCCTGCAATTCTTCTTGGAAGACCACTGTCAATTTCTTACCTACCGCTTTCACTTCGGGAGCATTCTGCTGAGGTGGTGAGAACATCACGTTGTTCTGTATATCTGCTAACTGGATATACTCGTCAAAATGAATTACGATCTCCTTTTTGTCAAACAACAGTGTCCCATTCACAGGCACCTCGCTGACGACTACTGGTGGAATAGTATCTCGCGGTCCTCCCTGAGGTCCTTGTCCACGATTCGCACACGATGCCAGCAACAGCACCATAGCTACCACTATATAACAATACTTTTTCATCTCTTATCTCATAAAGCCCTCATCTCATACCCTTCGTTCTGCAACCATTCTATCACCTGTGGCAGCGCTACCAATATCCGTTCCTGCGACTTTAGCGAGTCATGAAACACGATGATACTGCCATTGCGCGTATATCGCTTCACGACAGATACTATTCTGTCCGCAGAGTAGCGGGGATTATAGTCATGTGTCAACACATCCCAAAGATATATGGTATAGCCACTCTGTAACATCGCTTTTTTTTGCGAATAACGCATACGACCATGCGGCGGGCGAAATAATTTGGTTTGCAATACTTTTTCTCCCAACCAAGCATCTTTTGCATAGGTAGTTAAACAAGACTGATGTCCTCGCATATGATGATAGGTATGATTGCCTACTGAGTGACCTTCTGCACGAACTCGCGCCAATAATTCTGGATGACTAGCTGCATTTTCTGCCACCATAAAGAAAGTGGCCTTGACACCATAATGGGCCAGAATATCTAACACCTGAGGAGTACACTCTGGTATAGGACCATCGTCAAAGGTCAGATAAACCACCTTCGACGATGAATCCTTTCGCCATATGACCCCACCATAGAGTCGCTGCAACCAAGTGGGGAACTGATATAGTAATCTGCTAAACACTAAAACGTAGCGCGCTCTATACAGACTTATCAATCACCCCAAGCCAATGCCGAAGCACCTAATACCGCTGCATCAGCCTCTTTCAAGTCAGAGAACAAGACTTGCACTTTGCCACGCCACAATGGCAACACATTGTCGTTCATTGCCTTTACCACTGGATCAAGAATCCAATGACCAGACTTGGTCAAACCACCAAACATTACAATAGCCTCTGGCGCGCTAAACGCAATAAAGTCAGCCAATTGCTGACCCAAAATGGTACCAGTAAAGTCGAATATCTCCTTTGCAACCTCATCTCCTTGCTCGGCTGCATCATACACATCCTTGGATGTGATAGCATCCATATTCACTTGGCGAAGTAGGGTATCTTTGGTTGTAGAAGATATGATCTCTTTCGCTGTACGAGCCACACCTGTAGCAGAAGCATAAGCCTCCAAGCAGCCCATCTTACCGCAGTTGCAAGCACGTGCATTCTCACCACGAACAGCACAAGTATGTCCCAACTCGCCCGCAAAACCATCGTGACCATACACCACTTTGCCATCCACCACAATGCCCGAACCTACACCAGTACCCAAGGTAATCATAATAAAGTTCTTCATGCCGCGAGCTGCACCATAAGTCATCTCACCCATGGCTGCCGCATTGGCGTCGTTGGTAATCTTACAAGGCAGACCAAAGCGGTTAGACATGATTTGTGCGAATGGAATAGACTGCCATGGCAAGTTCATGGCACCCTCTATCATACCTGTATAGTAGTTACCATTTGGCACGCCAGCACCTATGCCGCGCACCTGATCAAATCCCCCTAATGGCTCAATGATCTTCTCTGCTTCCACATACAACGCATTCACATAATCGTTGATATCAGGAAATGCTTGTGTCTTGATGGATGTACGTGCCAACACTTGACCACGTGCATCTACTACGCCTAATACGGAGTTTGTTCCACCCATATCCAGACCTATTACGTAAGGTTTCTTTTGCATATTTATTCTGTTTTAAGTTAGTTATTAGTTAGTGATTAGTTAGTGATTAGTTAGTGATTAGTTAGTGATTCAGATTATTGTGCGCTACCCATACATTACTCTATTGGAATATCCATATTCACGTTCTTATACCCGATCAAGGCATAATATAGTATATACGCGGCGCAAAGTAGCACCACCACATAGCTCATCTCAAAACTGCCAAGCACATCTGCCAATTTGCCTTGCAGCGGAATCAATATGCCACCGCCGCAAACCATGGTCATAAATGCGCCCGAAGCAATTGAAGTATATTTACCCAATCCCTCAACTGCCATATTGAATATTCCGCCCCACATCACAGAAGTGCATAAACCCACTAATATCAACGCCAGCACGCCCACAGGCACTTCTGCTGTCATCACCGTCAAGGTTGCCCAATCAATGCCAGGCATCCTTACCATCCAGTTATCGGGCAAGAACATACCCAACAATACCAACACCAACGACATGCTTGACACGCCAATAATCTGCGCACGACTACTAACCCTACCGCTAATCAAGCCACCAAGGAAACGTCCTACCAACATCAACAGCCAATAGACCGCCACTATCATACCCACAATACCCGCATTAATGCCCAAACCTGCCGTAGCAGCATTCGTAGGAGTAGTCAGATATTGCATCACATAGGTAGGAACACCCACCTCAATGCCCAAATACATAAATATCGCTACCATTCCTAAGTTGAAATGGCGGAACGAAAAGGCAGAATACTGCTCCTCTCGCCTATAACCCATAGCCTCCTCGGGGCGGCTCTGCCCGTCCTGTAGCAAAGCGTCCTTTATATCTGGCTTTGGTATCTTTACCAACAGCAGTACCACAAAAGCAAAGGCGAACACTCCCAAGGCAATCATCAGCGCAGGGGTAGCATCCGAAATTTGCGCCTTGCTGGCATCAGCGATCAAACTACCCATGATGATAGTCACCAAAACCGCAGCAGTAGAGCCACATACACCGCCGAACTGCACCAATTGATTACCACGATTGCCGCCGCCACCCAAGATATTTAACATAGGATTAACCACCGTATTAAGCATACACATACAGCAACCTGCGGTGAACGCTCCTGCGAGATACACCCAAAAACTCTCCACTGCAGCCCAGCCTGACATATATTGCAAAAACACTCCTGCGAAACCAACCAAAATAGCCACCAATGCCGTCTTGCGATAGCCTATCCTCTTGAGCAGCAGACCCGCAGGAATACCCATCACAGCATAAGCAATGAAATTAGCCGCATTACCCAACTGCGCTGCGAAATTAGACATCGCAAAATTATTTTTCACTATCACCGCCATCGGATTGCATAAGTTGGTCACAAACGCAATCATAAAAAATAGCAGGTACATCACCACGATGGGCAAGATATTCAGTTTCTTCATATTACAAATGCTTTTCTAAGAACAACAGGATTCTCTTGTGCAAATGCTCCTTGTTAGCAGGCTTTCGGATAGAGTGATTATCATCCACATACATCTGCATCTCAAACTGCTTTCCCGCTTGCACCAACGCATCTACATACAACCAAGAATGTTGTGCATGTACATTATCATCTGCCAGTCCATGCACCAGTAGCAAGTCGCCTGTCATGTCTTTTGCCAACTTGATCACATCTGCTTGCTCATACCCCGCATCATTCACCTGCGGACGACGCATATAGCGCTCGGTATAAGCCGAGTCATACAATCTCCAACTGGTTACAGGCGCGATTGCAATACCACATTGCCATATTGCCTCAGCGCCTTGTTTACTCATGCACATCAATGTCTGATATCCACCGTAACTCCAACCACAAAGCGCTATCCTATCGCCATCCACATAGGGCAAGGTCTTCAGATATTTTGCTGCACTAATCTGATCCTCAGCTTCTTTCACGCCCAATCGCATATACGTTGCATTGCGCCATTCTCTGCCGCGAGCATTCGTACCACGTCCATCCACACAAACCACCAGATAGCCTTGCGCGGCCAAATAATGGCCAAAACGCTTGCGCCAAGTGTCCGTCACACGCTGACTAGCAGGACCACTGTATTGCATCATTACTACAGGGTATTTCTTTGTAGCATCAAAGCCTTGTGGCTTGATCTGCCAAGCATTCAACACATCGCCACGCTCTGTGGTCAGTGAGAAGAACTCCTTATTGGGCAAGCCACTCTCTTTCCATGCTCGCAATACCGAGTCGTTATCCATCACCACTCTATTCATGACCCATTGCCCATTGCTCATTGCCTTGTAAAGAGTATATTGATTAGGTTGAGAAACACTCTGATAGCAGTCTACATACTGCTTCCAATCTTTCGAGAACCACAGCACATGCGTACCCTCCGCCTGGGTCAACTGAGTTGTAATTCCTTTTTTCACGTTCAGCGCAAACGCATGACGCGTCATTGGAGTAACGGCGGCTTGATAATAGAGTATGTGATTTTTCTCGTCATAGCCATACACCGCTGTCACATCACGTTGTTCTGTAGTTAACTTTCTCTGCTCTATTCCTTGCGAAGAATACATATAAGCCTGCGTATAGCCCATCTTCTCACTTAGCACCACCACACGTCCATCAGCCAGCCATTGCCACTGATTAAACAAATCATAATCCACATAATACTCCTTGCTCTCCTCAACATAGAACGAACGAGCAACAGTTGACTCTGGATGTGCCAAGACCACTTCCATCTTGGTCTGATCACGATTCAGCACCAGCGCTACCACATCGCTTAAACGTGGCTGTGCCCCCTTCTCCAAAGCTGGCAGATGCGTCCATCGAATACGAGGAATATAACTATCTGGCGCCAAGCGCAGATCCATTGTCTTGATTTCTTTATCATGTATATCATACACGCACAGCGATGCCACCGCATTCTTCTCACCTGCCTTAGGATAGCGCAAACTATGTAATTCAGGATAACGATTCACACCTAAATACGTTTGCCACTCAAAGGTAGGCACCTCTTTCTCATTAAGACGCACAAAGGCTACGTATCGGCTATCTGGAGAAAAAGCAAACAGACACGTCACACCAAATTCCTCCTCATACAACCAGTCAGATATACCATTAAAAATCTGAGTATTACCCTTGGGATCAACATCCATCAGCTCACCTGCGTCTCTCGACTGCGTTACCGCTACTTCTGTTTTGAAATCCACCTTATATATATACAGATTATTATCCGCTTTTGCATAGACCACATACTTACCATTAGGCGACAAAACCGCATCGCGAACTGGCTGATTGCTTAATTTTGTGCGAGTATTCTTCTGAGTATCTATCAGATAATAGTCCGCCATATACGAATGTCTAAACAGCGGTTGCTTATTCTCATACTCTAGTCTGTAACGAGTACTGCTCTCCGCTTCCCGATGGTCAATCCACAACACACTGTCTATTTGATTTGCGGACATTACTTTGGCATCATACCCACCCTGCAATAGGTGCATCATATCTGCCCCCTCAGCGCATTGGCAGCTCATCCACACCACCATCGCCACTATACACTTTAACGTTCTTCTCATCTCTTATCTTTACTCTCTATCTCCTACTCACAATAGAGCCACTAGCTTGATGAGTGGCCAACACCAACACTTCGGCTATTTGAACATGCGCAGGCGCACTAGCAGCAAAATACACCACTTCTGCTATATCTTCTCCTCGCAAAGGATTGATACCTTCATATACCTTATCCGCCTTCGCCTTATCACCCGCGAAACGTGTCACGCTGAAGTTTGTCTCCACCAACCCTGGTTTCACATTTGTTACACGCAAAGGAGTATCAACCAAGTCCATGCGCAAACCATCACTCAGCACTTTCACTGCTGCCTTCGTTGCGCAATACACACTACCACCAGGATAGGCTGCATCACCCGCTACCGAACCGATATTGATCACATGACCTTTGCCGCGCTTTACCATACCTGGCACAATCATACGAGTCATCATCAGCAACGCTGTAATATTCGTTTCTATCATCGTATCGTAGTTCTCCTCTGTACCTTCATACTCCTTATCTATACCAAGCGCCAACCCTGCATTATTCACTAGCACATCTATATCCTGATAGTCTGCGGGCACATCTTTCAGCGCGTGCTCGGCTGCTTGGCGATCACGTACATCAAACACAAGAAGATGTACATCCACGCCATACAACGTCTGCAATTCAGACTGAAGCCTCAGCAACTTCGATGCATTGCGACCGTTCAGCAACAATCGATAACCCGCTTGGGCAAACCTACGCGCACATGCCTCACCTATACCAGACGATGCTCCTGTGATCAATACTATCTCTGACATAACATCATTTTTTACATTATTTCAAAATATGCCGCAAAGTTACTGATTTTTTCTGACATACGCAACAGAAAACACAATTTTTATTGACAACTTTGAAAGATGGATAAACATAGGATCAGTATAGGATATAATCTCAAACAGCAAAATAGCTTATTTCACCCTCTTCCATGTTGCATATTTCGTAAAAAATATGTACCTTTGCAGCAAAAATCAAAAAAAACATGAACACACTAATCTTCATACTCATTCTCACAATAGTAGTGGTATGTGCAGTATATGCTATGCACAAAAACAAAATCCGCAAAGTGCGAGAGCAGCAGAGACTAACCCTAACACAGAATATCTCACACGAACTAAAAACTCCAGTAGCCAGTATTCGCGGTGCACTGGAAACCATATTAATGCATCGTGACATGAGCGAAGAGCAACGTTGGCAGTTTATCGAACGAGCTTACCAACAATCGGGACGCCTAACCAACTTAGTGGAAGATATATCTACCATCAACCGACTAGATAGCCAAACCAACTTCTATACACGCTTACAAGTAGATTTGCATACCATCGTAGAAAACGTAGTACAAGACTTATCTTTACGTGCCTCGCAAGCAGGTGCATCTATCACACACAACATACCAAAACATTTGATTATCAATGGAAATTACACGCTGTTATATTCTATTTTCCACAACATCATAGATAATGCTATCAACTATGTAGAAAAAGCAGAGATCAGTATTCAGCTCACGCAACAATCTCCAGAAAAACTCTATTTCAGTATTTCAGATAACGGCAATGGAATCCCAACAGAAGCACTGCCACATATATTTGAGCGCTTTTATCGCGTAGACAAAGGGAGAAGTCGCAAAGTAGGAGGTACTGGATTGGGACTATCCATCGTAAAACATGCCGTACTATTTCACCACGGCACCATCACGGCAAGCAACAAACCAGAAGGCGGATTAGAATTTATTTTCAGTCTATCGCGCCATCATTCCTAGTAAACAATGCTACCCGTTAGGGGATATTTTAGCCCGCTGACGACATATATCGCAAGTATTACAAGTAGGAGAATCATGCTCTCCAAAATAAGAAAGCAACACTTGTGAACGGCAAAAATGTTGATTTTCTGCATACTCCACGATAGCTTTGAGTTTGTCCACATAGTGATCGCGGCGTTGATAATAAATAGCATCAGGGATACGAACTTGAGTTTGTCTATTAACCTGCAAACGCAAGACATTGGCTACAGTACGAGAGATATACGTAATAACACGTTTTTCAGCCAAAGACACGAGTATCTCATGGAGCTTATCCTGAATATTATGCACGTATTGCAAGTCCGTAAATATACCCGTATATTCACGCATCAGCCCCTCTAGTACAGCAGATTGCTGCTCCGTGAGTCCATAGTTATCTAGTTCGCGCCGAGGCACACGTATCATCACACGAGGACGTATCTCTTGATCTTCTTCGAATGCGAAATATCCAATCTGGCTGAGTATATGTAAGGCAGAATAAGTGGGCAAAATAGGTAGATGCATTTTGCTACAAAGGTCATAGACATTGAGAAAGAAGGTTGCTTCTTGTCCACTATCTACACCCACTCCTAGATAATTGCAAGTTTTATGATACACTTGATGTATAAACTCCTGTTCAGGAAAGTTATCCGCTACCCGCTTGCGCGCCTTTGCCTTGTCTACACTTGGGTCGTATAATAACACCGCAAATGCCTGCTGCTCATCACGTCCAGCACGTCCAGCCTCTTGGAAGTACGCCTCCAGCGTATCGGGCAAATCGTGATGAATTACCAATCGAACGTTGGGTTTGTCTATTCCCATACCAAAAGCATTGGTGGCTACGATCACACGCATATCACCCTTTTTCCATAGTTCTTGCTTCGTTGTGCGTTCCTTAGCAGTCAATCCCGCATGGTAAAAATCGGCAGACAAGCCTTTCTCTATCAGATAATCAGCTATCGCTTGCGCCCGTTGGCGATTGCGAACATACACAATAGCAGAGCCTGCTACACGTGAGAGGATATGCACTATCTCATCCACTTTCTTATTGGTTTGGCGTACCACATAGCTAATATTGCTACGCTGAAAGCTCTTGCGCAAGACGTGCTTTTGACGAAAAGCCAGACGATCTTGTATGTCCTCCACTACTTGAGGGGTAGCAGTAGCTGTCAGTGCAAGTATTGGAACCTTTACACCTTTTATTAAATCACGAATTTCTGCAATCTTCAGATAACTTGGTCGAAAATCATACCCCCATTGTGAGATACAATGGGCCTCATCTACTGCTATCAAGCATATAGGTAAATACCCTAATCGCTCACGAAACTCTTCCGACTCCAATCGTTCGGGCGAGACATACAAGAAGCGATAGGGTCCCCACATACAATTATCAAGCGCCACTTTCTGTTGTTCATAAGTCATGCCTGCATAAATAGCAGTAGCAAGGATATCATGCCTTTTGAGGTTCTCCACTTGATCTTTCATCAGCGCCACGAGCGGTGTAATGACAAGGCACAATCCCTCCATCACCAGCGTCGGAACCTGAAAACAAAGACTCTTACCACCGCCCGTAGGCATCAGTGCTAATGTGTCGCGCTTTTCCAAGACAGATTGAACGATTTCACCCTGTAATGGGCGAAACTCATCGTAACCAAAGTATTTTCTGAGTACCTCGTGCGCCGTCATATAGCCACAAACCGCAGGCATTTCACCTGCGGTTTTAACTTTATTTTTTTTAAAGCTTATTCCTAAGTTATAGCTGACCCTCGTACTCCTTCATGCAATCTACCAAGGCTTGTACGCCCTCTAATGTCATCGCATTATAAGTACTTGCGCGGAAGCCACCTACCAAACGGTGTCCCTTGATACCTACCATACCCTTCGCGGTAGCGAACTTGAAGAAGTCATCTTGCAAATGTGCGTACTCTGGTTTCAGTACAAAGCAGATATTCATGATTGAGCGGTCTTCTTTTTTGGCTGTACCCTCAAAGATTTTGCTCTCGTCAATAGCCTTATAGAGCAATTCTGCCTTCGCCACATTGCGCTCCAATGCTGCCTCCAAGCCGCCATTGGCCTTGAGCCAACGCAGGGTAAGCATAGCGGTGTAGATTGGCAATACAGGAGGTGTATTGAACATACTGCCATTCTCTACATGAGTGCGGTAATCCAACATTGTTGGAATATAACGACTTACCTTACCTAGAAATTCCTCTTTCACAATTACGAAAGTCACACCTGCAGGTGCCAAATTCTTTTGTGCACCACCATAGATGATGTCGTATTTGCTCACATCAATTGGGCGAGAGAGGATATCGGATGACATATCTGCAATCAATGGCACATTGCCTTTCTTCTCGTAGATAGCTTGAAGTTTCTCATCACTTATCTCTGTACCATAAATGGTATTGTTAGTTGTGATATGCAAGTAATCCGCATCTTGTGGCACTTCAAAGTCCATAGGGATATTATTGAAGTTATCCGCAGCGGAGGTAGCTACCTCTACCACTTCACCAAAAGCCTTTGCCTCTTTGATGGCTTTCTTCGACCAAACACCCGTATTTAGGTAAGCGGCTTTCTTCTCAAGGCAGTTAAAAGGCACCATGCAGAATTGCAAGCTTGCACCACCCCCCACGAAAATCACGCGGTAACCCTCTGGGATATTCAGCAGTTCCTTCATCAGCGCTTCAGCCTCATCCACAACGGGTTGGAAATACTTAGCACGGTGAGAAATCTCAAGGATACTCAGACCCTCGCCTTGAAAATCGATAACAGCCTCAGCTGTTTGCTTAATCACTTCTGCTGGCAGGATACTTGGTCCTGCATTAAAATTGTATTTTTTCATATTATTTATGGTTTTTCGTCATTTTCCAGTTACTCTTGGTGCCTTCGATGATCTCGGTGTCGGCCTTCTTAACTGCGTCTTTGATAGCATCTTTTACTTTCTTAGCAGCTTCTTTCACGTTCTCCACAACTTCCTCCACCAAGTCGGCTTTCTCTACCCAGCAGAGCGCATCGCCTTTGACAGCAGTAGCACCTTGCTCCTTATCAATAGCCACCACGCGGCAGTGTTCAAACGCACGGATTGGCTCAATGCCATGAGGCGTTTGCAAGTAGCAAACTACATCGCCTTGCTTGTAGAATGTACCCAATGCAGGTGCTTTGCTATCCTCGTTGAAGTCCAACTCCCACATGACCTTACCCGATAAGGTTGCCTCTACAGGTTCAGCATTAGGATGTAGAATAGCACGTTTGTCAGCCGCAGTCAGCACCTTCACAGGTTGACCGCTCGCTGCTGCTTTCTCTATGCGTTCAAACAAGTCTTTATTGAATTGCTCCTTAGCTTGACCTGACTTATACTCGCGGTATTGTTTCTCGTGCATAGCGAACTCAAAGAGTTCCTCATCGTCTTGACCGCGGTCCCAACCGTTCTTCTCCATTTCAGCAATGAATTGTGGCAATACATCTGGATAGAGGGCTTGTGGGTCATCGGTATAGAACTCCATATTCTTCTCCTTTGCGAGTTCAACAATCTCTGGAGCTAAAGTACCAGGTAGTTTACCCGACTTGCCGAGGATCATACCCCACATAGCAGGGTCCATGCGGGTGAATGGTTTCTCGCCCATGGACTTGCTGTAGAGGTTCATCAGCGCAGCGTTCTTTACATATTGTGAGAATGGCGTTACCAAACATGGTGTACCGAGCATTGGCCAAATGCGTTGTACCTCATCGAAGAGTTCTACGAGGAGTTCGTCTTCACTGAGGGCAGCTTGACCGCGCTTCACAAGGTTGGCGTTGATGGCCGCATGCATACCTTTAAGGTCTGCCATGAGCGAACCCATCATACCGCCTGGCAAACCGCAACCCACCAAGAGAGAAGTCATCTTCGAGTTGCGAGGATCAATCCAGTAACCAAGGAAGTCATCGATAAACTCTTGGGTGAGCGAGCGAGCCTCCATGTATGCTTTCATATTGATATCCTTCACTAGGAAACCAGCGTCTTTGAGCATGGACTGAATAGTAATCACATCAGGATGAACCATACCCCAACTGAGTGGCTCCATTGCTACATCCAACACGTCACCACCAGCTTTAGCAACCTCCAGCATGCTGGCTACTGAGAAACCAGGACCAGAGTGACCATGGTATTGAATAATGATATCTGGGTGTTTCTCCTTGATAGCTGCAACGATTGTACCAAGCATTGCAGGGCGACCAATACCAGCCATATCTTTCAGGCATATCTCTTGTGCGCCATTGGCAATGAGCTCCTCTGCAAGGTTGATATAGTACTCTGCATTATGCACCTCAGAATAGGTGATACACATGGTCGCTTGCGCGGTCATGCCCGCCTCCTTCGCCCACTTAATAGAGGGGATGATATTGCGAGGGTCATTCAGTCCGCAGAAGATACGGGTGATATCCACACCTTGCGCATGCTTCACCTTATACATTAACTTACGTACATCTGCAGGCACTGGGTTCATACGCAACGCGTTCAGACCGCGATCCAACATATGCGTTTTGATACCTGCCTCGTTGAAAGGCTTGGTAAAAGTGCGTACTGCTATATTGGGATTCTCGCCATAGAGTAGATTCACTTGCTCGCTGGCACCGCCATTCGTCTCTACGCGATCAAAGCAACCCATATCAATGATGACGGGAGCTATTTTTGCCAACTGATCTTTGCGTGGCACATATTTGCCACTACTCTGCCACATGTCGCGATAGACAAGGGAGAATTGAACTTCTTTTTTAGCCATAATGGTATTAATTAGATTAATTTACGCCGCAAAGATACACAAAAAAAAGCATATATGCAAATGCATATACACTTTTTACAAAAAACTTTTTATTTTTAGCCCCAAAGTAGGTTATTTCACAATAAAAAACCGCTTAATCGTGTTCTTGAGAGATTGTAAAACAAGCTCCTTTATCCATGGAATGGGACGACTATTCCAACGTTGCGGGTGAGTAGTAATCATGATACGAGCAGGCAAAAAACCTTCTTTTGCAGCACGAATAATTGCTTGCGTGCGACGATATACGAGTCCCTGCGCCGTCCATTGATCTTGGTATTGAGGAATCTTATCGCGAACAGAAACTTTATACCCATCCCACCGACGACCCGTATCCGTAAGATAAAATATTTCCGAAAAATCCACATCAAAATAGGGTTCGCCTACTATACCAAACTCACGATAGTCATAGTGTTTCCATAATTCACGCCCATCCCATTGACTGGTAGGAGCACCATGCATACAAATAGTACGCACCGGATAATACTGACGGAAGTATATCAACTGCTGCTGAAAATGCGCCAATGCTTTTTCCCTGTCGCCATGCATGATAGCCATATCCTCATAATGATAGCCTATCTCATGCCCTAGTTCAGCAATAGCGCGGATTACTTCAGGCTGATTGCTCTGAGGTACTACGCGAAAATAATACGAAGCACTAATACCCAATTCATGCTCTATTTGCGCGGTACGTAAGCTATTTGCCGCCTTTAGATCCACATCGTGGCGCAAAATAATTAATCGTTTAGGGCATTGATCTGAAGGCTGTGTACAATAATTTTCAAAAGTAAGGAATTGGTAACCATGGTGCAAGAGGGTACTCAATAACTTACGATAAATACGCAAGGTAAAGTCCATTTTTTTGCGTTGCGTCAATAGAAATGTTATCAATAATGCCCAAAACATGCTTTAAAACAATTCGTTGAGATGTTTTGCTAAACGAACACCCGCCATATACATCTGATATTCTGCTGCTTCTGCCCAGCGATAGGCATAGTGGTAGGCATTACCCGACCATGTAGGATGATATTGATATACACTATCCGTAAGATGATAAGTATAGAGCAGCGTTTCCTCCTCAGTCATGCGGAGAATCTCTTTGCGTTGCTTGCCGTACACATCATAGAGATAGTTGGCATATTCGGTGTATGAAAAGCCTTTATTTTCAATCAGTTTACTATCCCAAACCGAATGTAGATTGGTATTTTGACCAAACCATTTCATACGTACAGCATTTCCCCCCTTGTCGTCCAAATGCGCAAGATGCATAGGGCAAAAACGGTCTGCCATCATATGTACATAAAACACCAGCGCATCATGGCAATCTGGTTGGCGCATGAGTACTGTTTCTAGGCTATCCAGTGCCATAAAGAGGTCCCCACCCTCCTGAGGATAATCGGTCAGAGTGGCAACCACCTCTGCATCAGTCATACCACCTGGCAAATCCTGATAATGGCACGTAAAACTAGTAGGATAAATGGTATCGCTCTTTATCTCATCGGGCCAAGTAGAGAGGTAAACCATTCCATGCTTACCCAAGACATTGTCCACATGTTTGCGTGCCTTACTATCCAAATTGTCATATGCTATTTGAGCCACAATACGATGTCCCTTAGGTCCCCACGCAAAAGCAGTGGTGATACACAACATAGCCAGAAGAATAATGATTATTCGCTTCATATTATCTACATTTTTTATCTATTATCTATTCGATTTCTATACACTACAAAACGCTGGTACAAATATTCTAATGTCAGGTTGAGTAGCATGTTGATGATTGTCACCACATATTCATTCCACATCAGATCTTCCGCCAACCAATCGCCCAGTATAGTAGTTGCAGGGGTAAAGACTGCATAGAACGCCAGCACGAGAAGCATGGCACGAGTGATATTGGCATTGGATTGGAAAGTAAAACGGCGATTAAACGTAAAGTTCCACAAGATACTTAATATCAAAGATATTAAATAGCATGGCCAATAGCGCCACTCTGTGCATTCATTGAGCAAAGCAAATGACCCAAACTGAATCACACCTGCGCTTGCCGAAAACAGTACAAATTTCAGTACCCTAACCCACTCTTTTGTTTGTTTCATACCTTCAACTTTCAACCTTAAACTTTCAACCTTCAACTTTAAACCTTAAACTTTCAACCTTAAACTTTCAACCTTAAACCTAATACAACTCTATCCACTCCACCTCATTACCCACAGATTGCAAGTATCGCCCAAACTCCTCACGCTTAATCACCACCGTACCGCGACAATCGTTTGGATGAAAGCTCAAACTATCCGCTTGCAAGAGGTTCTTATCCAAAAATAATATCACATGCTGCTCCTCATCATTGATCAAGCCAAAAGGACTCACACTCCCTGGCTCCAATCCCAAATAACGCATCATGCGCTCTGCACTGGCAAACGATAGTTTTCCGGGTGAGTTCTTGCCCGCAGCCATGAGCGATGCCTTCAGTCTTTGCTCCAGATCATGTATCGCCAAATCATGCTCGCAATCAAAGCATATCAAATAGTGCTGCGTACCCTTATGGTTGCGCATAAAGATATTCTTGCAATGCACGCTACCATCATCCTTCCACCAGCGCTTTGCCTCCTCTATGGTCTTGCCTTCTGGGTGGTTGTAGCACTCATACGCAATCCCATGCTCCATCAAATATGCCAGCACTTTCTCTTGGCGTTCTGAGACGATTTCGCACTCACAATTCATAATTCAAAATTCTTAATTCAAAATTATGCTTCCATCACCACTTCGCGCAGCACTTCGCCCACTGTAGGGTGAGGGAACACCACCTGCTTGAACTCGCCCACCGTATAGCCCATACGTACAGCAAAACTAGCCGCAGCCACAAACTCCGAGCATGGATTGCCTATCATATGCACGCCCAAGATGGTCTTGCTGCGCTTATCTACAATCACCTTGCACAAACCGGTTTCCCCCTCGTTCTCAGCTACAAAACGACCCGAATAGGTCATTGGCAACTTATGTACTTCGTATGGAACGAAAGGCTCGTCTGTGGACATCGATGGTGCAAAATCACCTTCCTTAATCTCATTCAAGTCCTTCTCAGTCAATCCGATACACGCAATCTCAGGATTGGTATAAACCACACTTGGAATGGCATTGTACGCTATGCGCTGCAGTGGTATTTGCTTCAGCATACGCCCTACCGCTACCTCTGCTTGACGACTCGCCACATGCGCCAACATGATCTTACCCGTCACATCGCCTGCGGCATACACATTCTTCAGATTGGTGCGCATCATCTCATCCACCACAATGCCACCGCGATACATCTCCAAGTCGCTCAATGCCTCCAGACCCTGCATATTCGCACGACGACCCACCGACACCAATATATGCTCTGCCTCGTATTCACCATTGGTTGTCAACACTTTATTGCCTTGCACCTCTGTCACCTTCGTGTCGGTCAGTATCTGAATACCCGCCTTACGGTATTTCTCCAGCAGGATAGTCACCACCTCTTGATCCAGGTTTGGCAAGATGGTTGGCATTGCCTCAATCACCGTCACGGGTACACCCAATTCGTGGTACAATGTCGCAAACTCCATACCGATCACTCCACCACCCACGATGATCATCGAAGCGGGCAACTCCTTGCTATCCAATGCCATTGTAGAATCCCAGATGACAGAATTATCTTTCACACCAGGTATAGGTGGCACAAAGTTATTCGAACCCGTACAAATCAGCAGGTTCTCCGCCTCATATTGTTCCTCCCCACAAGCGATAACCACATTTTCATCCGTGCGGCTAACCACCTGAGCTGCACCCATCACCACGGTACAGTGCTCATTATTGAGTTTCTGCTTGATTCCTGCTACCAGCTTGCGCACCACCTTCGTCTTGCGTTGCACCATCTTGGTATAATCAAAACTCACCCCCTCGGCCTTCACACCATATTTATCCGCGTGCGTAGCGTTATAATATTGTTTGGCACCATAGAGCAAAGTCTTGGTTGGGATACATCCTACATTCAAGCATGTACCACCCAACGCATTTTGCTCAAAGATTACTACATCTTTACCCGCTTTCGAAGCGATCTCTGCGGCAGTGTACCCCGCAGGACCACCACCAATAATTGCTAAAAAGTATTTCACGGCTCTCAATTCTTAATTCTAAATTCAAAATTCTCCAAAAATATCCTCACCGCACTTGCCACCATCTCTGCGCAAGGACGTTTCTTGTAATATTCCTCCGTACGTGCCTCGGGAGTTGGTTCTTGCGGCTTTGGAGCGATACCCAGCAACTCGGCGCAGATTAGACTACCATTCTCCTGCTTAAATTTTTCCGCCAAGTTTTGTACCAAAGCATAGTTTTGTTTCTTGCCTTCCGCATCCCCCACTACAGCACTTCCGTTTTCCAGTCCTGCCAGCATAAACATGCCGCAAGCAGCACCACATGTCTGGCGCATACGACCTATGCCACCACCAAACGATGCTGACAAGCGCAGTGCCAACGCTTCATCCTCTATACCATACAAGTCCGCACATGCCGCAAACACCGATTGACTGCAGTTAAAACCCTGCTTAAACAGTGTCTTCGCCTTCTCTACGCGTACTTCTATTTCTTCATTCGTCATAGTTTCTAACCTATAAAATTCGTTCTCAACTTTGGTTTCTCGCTCTCTGGGTGCTGTTCCTTGGCCAAATTACGCAACATCCACGCCATATTCCTTCCCAAGGTTCGCATCGTTTGCAACCCTTCAGCATCATGCTCTGCTTCGCCCTTCTCCCAGCCGTGTACACTATTCCAATACTGCGACGAGACAACAGGCATATTATTGATTGTAAAATACTTGTTCAACCTATCAAAGCAGGCACTCGCACCACCACGACGACACACCGCCACAGCAGCCGCAGGCTTATAACTCAGCATTGCACCCGCCGAATAAAACAACCTATCCAACAAAGCGCACAACGAGCCATTAGGACCTGCATAATACACTGGCGAACCGACTACTAAACCATCTACACCTTCGCTCAATATAGCATGCAACTCATCATATAGCGAATCAGAAAAAGCGCATTTTCCTTTCTTCGTATGACACGCACCGCATGCCACACAACCACGAACTGGCTGAGTACCTATACCCACCGTCACAGTCTGTATTCCTTCTTCCTCTAGCACTTTGGCCACTTCTGCTAGAGCTATACTCGTATTACCCTTTGTACGGGGGCTACCGTTAATCAATAATACCCGCATCTTATTCATCATTTATAGTTTATCACTCATAGTTCTCACTCGGCAATATACACCTATATATATTACATCCCACCGAGTTACCAATCACAATACTCACATACACACCCAGCAACTCCCATCCGCACTCTGCCAACGCATTACCAGGACATGCCAAGAAATAGAAAGCGTCTGCTACACAGTGCGGAAAACCGCAATGGATAAACAGTGGCACAGCAAACAACAACGGCACCCAATTGCCAAACTCTTTTCCCTTCCTTGCAAACTGCACAGCCGTACTCATCAATATGCCGCACCCTATCGCTTTCACGCCGCATGCCCACCAACCTAGTTCCATACGCGAGCGCAACACGCCTTCTGCAGCCGCCTGTACACCCACAGCCGTATCCACTTTCGCAATCAGACTCACCAACCAGCAACCCACAATATTGCCCACCAGCACCACTACCAGCGAAGGAATCTCCTTCACCTTCACAAACCCTACCGTACCCGTATAAAGTTTCAGTTTATACGACACTACTGCCGCCAGTCCAAGAATAAACAGGAACATCCCTACGGCTTTACCTGCCAAGAATCCATACCCTGCCACGGCTATCAATACGCCCGCAAAAATCGCTGTTCGAAATATATTGAGATAGTTTTTCATCATATTACCCTGCAAAGGTACAAAAAATACATCATTTGACAAAATATCTAATACAAATTGCGCATTTTTTCTTGACAAACTGCGAGTAAAACATGCCAAGATTTGCATAATTAAAAAAAAAGTGGTAATTTTGCACCGATTTTTGCGGCATTAGCACATCGGTAGTGCATCGGCTTCCCAAGCCGAGGAGGCGGGTTCGATTCCCGTATGCCGCTCATAGCACATCGGTCTATCGCGGAGTAAGGGAAGAAAAATTGCGGTTTTAATCCCCTACGACGAGGAAAGTCCGGGCAGCATAGAGCACCATCGCGGTTAACGGCCGTCAGGCAGCAATGTTTGGTCCCTGCAAAAGCGACGAACAATCTCCTAGGAGAGGAAGTGATACGAGCATACGGTGGGCTGCAATTCCAAGTATACCAGTGTTTGAGCGTTGCTCGCGCAAGCTGGAGGGTAGGAAGCAACAGAAGTACGTAGTAATACGCCACTCAAGATTAATGATAGACACCAACATTTGGAACCTTGAAACTTATCAATTCCCATTTGTGGCACAGAACCCGGCTTATAGATGCGCTATTTTTTTTGATTACAATTCTACACCATACTAAACAACACCAAACAATGAAAAAACTACTTCTTTTAACTATAGCACTCTTGAGTGCTTTTTCTTTGCAAGCTAAACCACGTATCGACCGTGCAGAGCCTCTCTGCTGGTGGACCGAGATGAACTGCCCACTCACACTCATGCTTCAGGGCGAGGACCTCGCCGATGCGCAGGTGACTATCCAGCCGTTATCTGACAACCAAGATAGTTCTATCTTCGGGTTTTTCAAATCCATATTTTCAGGTGCGGGGCTAAAAGTTAAAAGCCAACACAATGCCGAGAGTCCCAACTACCTTTTCGTAGATTTAGCGGTAAACAAACCAGGTATCTATCGTATCACACTAACCAAGGGCGAAGAAACTACCAGTGTGGACTACACCATCCATACCCGCCGCGAGGGCAGTCGCGAGCGCCAAGGATTCACCTCTGCCGACATGATCTACCTCATCATGTCCGACCGTTTTGTGGACGGCGATACGACCAACAACACCCTTCCACAAATGGCTGAACCAACCAACAAAGCCAACGTTCACGGACGCTTTGGTGGTGATATCCAGGGCGTTATCAACTCTCTCGACCATATCTCTGCCCTCGGCGCAACCGCCATTTGGGCAACACCCTTCCTCGAGGACAACGAGGCAGCTTGGTCCTACCACGGCTACGCTTGCTCCGACTACTACCATATCGACCCACGCTGCGGTAGCAACCAGCTCTATTGCGACCTCGTAGAGAAAGCCCACGAGAAGGGCATCAAAGTCATCATGGACATGGTGCCTAACCACTGCGGTGGCACCCACTGGTGGATGAAGGACCTGCCTTACCACAATTGGATCAACCAGTTTGACACGTTCACCAACACCCCCAATGTCTTCTCTGCCAACTACGACACCAACGCTTCTCAATACGACCGCCTACTCTCCAACCGCGGTTGGTTCGACCGTCCAATGCCCGACATGAACCTCGAGAACCCAGACCTGCTGCAATACTTCAAGCAGTGGGCCATCTGGTGGATTGAGTACGCCAACCTCGACGGTCTGCGCGTGGACACCTATCCTTACATCGAGATGCTTCCTGCCAGCGAATGGGTAAAAGCCATCATGGACGAGTACCCTAATTTCAATATCGTAGGCGAGTGCTGGACACGCCCTGCTCCTGCCGTAGCTTACTGGCAATCAGGCGTGAAGAACTACAACGGCTTCGACAGCCACCTCAAGACCGTCATGGATTTCCCTGTGGAAGAAGCTATCCGCCAAGCCCTCGAGACCGACGGCAAGGGTTGGGGCAACGGCTTGACCCGCGTCTATGACGCCGTAGCCATGGACTACCTCTACGCCGATGTCAACAACATCATGATCATGCTCGGCAACCACGATATGGACCGCATTGCGGACGTAGTCAAGGACCAAGACCCACGCCGCGTCAAACTGGCTACCACCATGCTCGCTACCATGCGCGGTATCCCACAGGTGTTCTACGGCGACGAGTACGGCATGAAGTCTGCCGACCGCAATCTGGGTCACTCTACCCTACGCATGCCTCTACCACTCGGCGAACAAGTCACACCTGAGATGCAAGACATGTGCGATTACCACACCCGCCTCTTCCAATGGCGCAAGGGCGAGCCAGTCATCCACACAGGTCGCACCATGCACTTCATCACCCGCGACAACACCTACGCCTACTTCCGCTACAACGACCGCGAGGCGGTCTTCGTGTATCTCAACGCAAGCGAGGAGAACCGCACCATCCCGACAGCGCATTACGCTGAGATCCTCACCAAGTACCATCCTGTAGGCGAAGATGTGATTACGGGCAAGACCTACGATTTGAGCCAACAGGACATCATCGTCCCTGGTCTCTCCAGCATCGTAGTCAAGCTTCAACGGCTGTAGATGCGCTGTAGATACGCTGTAGATACGCTTTTGACCGCAACTCCAACCAGCCAAAACGTACCTTTTTCTGTGACAGCTGTGACAGCTGTGACAGCAAAATCTATAACCTCGTCCACGCGTGTACGTACATATACGTGGACGAGACATAAGAAACAGGTGTCACAGCTGTCACAGCTGTCACACATTTCCGAAGAAAATATTGCATATCTTTAAAAAAAGTAGTACCTTTGCGGCCAGAACAAGAAGTAGATGCGGTATTAGGTGATGCCAAAGTGGCTATTGAATTTAAATCCACCTCTGAAGTTCAAAGGCGGCATCTATCTGGCTTGAAGGCGTTTAAGGATGAGCATCCAGATGCAAGACTGATTGTAGTTTCATTGGATGAGAAATATCGTATTCTACAGGGAATAGAAATTATCCCTGCTATGGATTTCTTGCGTATGCTATGGAACGGAGAGATATATTCCTAATTTTATCTACGCTGTGGGAGAGGTGATAGGACACCC
>JAEIGA010003908.1_pt1 | contig 23162 bp, 31 predicted proteins | sample 9270691 | NCBI WGS metagenome assembly JAEIGA01 (sample SAMN17057246, study PRJNA624740) | gut metagenome | biome: biome; isolation source: fecal sample | host: Bos grunniens | place: China: Xizang | collected 2019 | reverse complement strand
TTATCTACTACTAGGTTTTCCATATCTGCATTATCCACATATAGGTTTTCTATAACTGGAGTTTCGTATATTACATATTCGTACTGAAAATGTCCTTTTTCATTCTGTAGCTTATTGATCTTCATGTAGCCGTGCTGCTCAAGCTCCTTCATTGCATTCCTTACAGCTGTAATGCTTTCCTTACAAATTGCTACTAAACCGTTAATAGAATAATCCCAGTCATCAGGTAATGATAAACATACTGCTAGAAGTCCTTTAGCTTTCATTGAAAGTTGTTTGTTGCGTAAAAACTGGTTTGACATAACTGTGTAATTGCGGTTTTTCTCTACTCTTAATACTGTTGACATAATCTATCATCTCTTTTCTCATTTAATAGATTCATTGTAGCGTACCAGAGCATCAAAATACACTCTTATTTTTTTGACAATACTGTTAAGTCAATATTTTCAAGCGACTCCAGAGAATAAAAACTTAAATTAGGGGGCTCCCGAATAGATTTCTACACGTTATAGTAAGTATATGGAAAACATTTCCAGTACTTAACGAAAAGAGGAATTTATTATGAAAACAAGACTAATTGAAGTACCAACTTACAGAGCAGCAGTGCGTAACGCCGGAATTGATATTGCGACTGATCCTCGTAACTACCTGAGTGCAGTATTACACCGCGTCAATGGAAATAAGGTTTTCTTCAGAAGCTATAAGAATGAAGTTGAATATAATGAATTTGTTTTCGACCGCACTTTCTTACGTAACATTGAGTTTCTATATGCTACTACTGGTCGCGAAGAATAGAAAAGAATAGAGCAGAATAGGATAGAATAGAAAAGAGGCCCTTTTGAGGCCTCTCTTTTTTATGTGAATAATTATTCGTCTTTAGGTGCGTCCTTGATCTCAGGTAAGCCTGTAATGGATGTTAAGATCGATAGGATGCCTGCTAAGAGGCTCGTACTACCTACCGTGATCCAATCTACTTGACCCATCACCGTACTAACACCAATAGAAGCGATTGCAGTCTGTGCTACTGTTTTGATCGCTCTCATACCAGCAGCTTTAAGCCATTCAAGTGTAAAAATGTTTTTCATCGTATGATTCTCCAATCTCTAACTTCTAGGTTAACCTCATCTATAAAGCTATTGCCTCCTAAAGCCTTATAAGCGTCATATAGCTTTATGAAGTTCTCAAATTCATATTGTTTTATTTCTCGTTTCTCAAGATAAGAGTAATAGATTCTAAGCATCTCGCTTCTTAATAGACAGCGTTCTCCTTCTTTACTTCTGGCCGTATTAAATATTTTTTCTCTAATAGGCTTTATGAGTATAGAACAGAAGGTGCATAGCGCTACTAATCCTATTACTACATCGAATACTATTAAAAGCGTGTTCATGATTATTTCCACTTTCCTATTACGTAATAATTAAATGTAAATACAGATGCAGAGGTTAGTGTATTAGGCCTAGCTAGCTCAAAAGCGCCTGTTTGCGCTGTTGTTGTGGTATAACTCGTACCTCCCGGGGGCATTAAAAGCGCCGCGGTCGAGTTGACTGATAGCGAAACATTAACGGATGGTACAGTAGTAAACGTAAACGGAAAACTCTTGTTTGTTGCTGTAATAGCCCCTGATGTATACATATTGCCCCAAGCCGAGGTTATTGTTGTACTAATATTACTTCTACCCCAACACTCTCCGACGCCGTCAGACCACTTTCGGTAGGTCCATATTCCGCTCGTACCTTGTTCTACAATACTCGGTACTGTGTCACCCTTAATGGTAACCGGAACATTAAAGTTAAAGTCATCTTCGCCCCAGTCAAATACCGGGGTAGGTCTGCTTGAGAATGATTGAATAATACTCTCAAGAGCATCGCTAACGTTTACTTCCAGCTCAATAATTGAGTTGTAGTCGGCTGTAATAGATATAGCCTGTGAGTACGACGTTGCAGTCTTTGTCGGGCTCATGCTTATCCAGTCCGTAAAAGTACCGCCGTCGATATTATATCTGTACGAGCCTCTAAACTGGTTAGGAGATCGACCAAAGCTGTTGTTATACAATACACCACTTACTACAAAGTTTGATGTAGCTACTTCGTCACTCGCAAAGTCAACACTCTCTACATCAACCTGACAAGTGATAGGCGTGTAGGGTATTAAGTCAAACGAAGTATTTACTGAATTTGAATTACCTCTGGAGTCTGTTACTGTAATTGACAGATCAGCAGACTTGATATTCTCGAAGGTCACAGAGCCGCCGATCGCCTGCGTAACGGTTTTATCGCCTGATTTTACTTGGATAGAGGTTATAGTAGCCTTCTTTTGAGCAGTAGGCGTTACTGTAATCTTCATATCACTATAACCAGCAATAGCCTTAGTTGCAGTATCTCCTGTAAGCTCTCGTGTGGTAGTATCTATATCTTGTGCTGAAAACACTATTTGTGGGTTAGCATCAACCACAGTCATTGTCTTATTTATCGTTTGAGTGTAGTTGGTGCCATTTACAGTTGACAGTACATAGAAGATAACACCTAGAGTGTTAGAAGTAGCCGCTTTACTCAAAAGAAGATCACGTTCGGCTGTAGTAAGGTTAAAGGTATATGTACCGTTAACTGCTTTTGTAATATTTCTATAGGTAGCACAAAACTCAACGCCAGTGCTTGTAGGTACTGCGATCGCCGCTTGAAGTGCACCTACGTTAGCGCCCATCGGGTTATAGTAAGTAATCGAAGGGTTTTCATTGTCGTTGAAGTTATTAGCCGCTGTAATAGTGGCATAACGATCATTAGCCTCTAAAGATACTGTAAATGAAGTATCAGCATCAAAAAGGTAAGCCGGCGTTCCGTCCCACGTGTCGTCCGCTAAGAAGTATAGTGCCCAAGTAAGTGCACAAGTACCATCAGTGTTATGAGTAACTTTTGTAGTTCCGGTTAGTACCGTATAATACCCGGAGGCGTCGCCGCCGGCTCCGCCTGTGGACATCATTTTGACATTCTGAGTGTTAACTGGGTGACTTTGAGCTTTTACGCTTATTGTGGCATTACCAATAAACCCCTTATCCCAACCGCTAGCATACTGTCGTATAGCAACGGCATAGCTACAAGTTGAAGTATTGGTCTGATAATCTTTAGAATCTTGTGACCAAGTAAATCTAACTCGTACGTTATTATTTGTATTTTTTACATACCAATATTTAGTGCCTGATGTGAGTGCCATATCATTCTCCTATCCAGAAGCAGCCCGTTCTATTGTAGCCATATGTCTGAAAACGGCTGCCGCCTACTTTTAAGTACTGTTTTACTGAAATATTTATTGCGTTAACACCGTCAGACACGGCTTCGAGTACTGGTGTATTAGAACGACTTACTATTAGGCCGTCTTCGTCAAGCGTACTAGAAATTGTTGAGCCCGCTTTACTAATGTGCAAGCCATCTTCATCGAACGTATAACCTGTGCTCGTAGTAACCTTGCTTACTCCATCATCTAGCGCTGAGTTGATCTGAATAGTGACATCTTCCGGTGTTACCATTACTTCTGTGCGCTTTGACAGTGTAGATATATCAGTATTAATGGCGTCAAAGCTATCTAATGTCGTTTGTTCTAGTGAGCCAACGGCTGCAATAATACTATCTTTCTCTATTAAGAGCTGTGAGACAGTCTCTTGCATTGTGGTTTGTTTTTCTACGACCTCTCCAAGCTCATTGGTTAGAGTGGAAGTAGTATCAGTTAACTGACTTACCTGCTGAGTAATGCCGCTCGTATTTATCTCTAATGTCGATATCTTAGATGTGTGGCTGCTTGTAGTCTGCTTTAGTGCATCTACATCACCGACCAAGTCTCCAGTAGCTTCTTCGATCTTACCGGGTAATACCTCATCAACTACATCACCGACATACAAGGTAATATTCTTCTCAAGTTTATTTACCTTAGCGAAGGTCTCACTAAGCTTGTCTCCTAAAGTAGTTGAGTTAGTTGCCGTCTCGGCGTCAGACTGAGTATACTCCCATTCAGTAACTTGATTTAGGTAGCCTGCATAGCTGAGAACATCATTAAGCAGTATTGAGGTTACCATAGAGCCGTCATTCTTCTCAAAAGCAATACAGTCACCGATCTCAAGTAAATGATTGCCTTCCCAATCGCAATCGACCTGCCAAGTTGCAAGACCTTGGACCGCAGCTGCAAGGTTGTCTACCAGAGTAGCCGCATCATCAGTCAAGTTAAGAAAAGGGTTTTCCTTGAGATATTGCATTACGCCTTCTTCAATGGTTGTATGGGGCTCTAAGTTCTCACCCAGCTCAGTAACTGAGCAGATATTTTTGAGTACTACGGCTTCTTTAACGCTTAGCTCATAGTAGTTTGCTTTACCGATCGCCTTAACCGGCTCACTTACACGTACAGCTCTAAGCTTTAAGGAGTCGTCTTCACCGATGAAATATATATTACCTGTAACCTCAGCTACATAGTTCATAACTGTTCTCAGGTCTTCACCGCCACCAAAGTTAGGCGTGTCCTCGTGTAAAAGGTTTATAGATCTAGCCTCAGTCCAGTTTATAGTCGGAATACCAAGAGCAGCTCCACAAGCCGTAAAAACGTCCTTAGGGGTCGTTGGGCTTCCAAGTATATTAAGTTCCTCAAGGAAGTGTTCGGACGCGAAATAGAGCTTATCGTGAGCCGTGAGGCTTATTGTGTTGTTCTTCTCGTCGGTCGCATGCTCAGTTACATATAGAGTAGGGAAAGGATAGTCCCAGCTGTCTGTATTCTTATTACCAAAGCCGATCTTAATGGTATCGCCCTTATGGATTGAGATAACTCTATCAAGGTCGATCAACTTACAGTCGAGCTTGTGACATACGCCGAAGCCGAAAAGTTTACTTGTGTCGCCCTCTCTATACACCGCAAATGATTCGAGAAAATCTTCACACATGCAAGTGTAAGTAGGGGTAGAGGTGGAGCCTTGGAAGATCTCCACCTTTGCATTTAGTTTTTTAAGATCAGAGGAACTTAGTATTGTCTCTAACATATATCCTCCTTATTTCTCTTCACAGCTGAATGTAAATGCCTTGGTCATAGTCTTGCCGGCCTGAATAGTGTAGTAGTCTATACTATGTACCGGAATGATACAGTCAATTGTTTGTAAGCTGTTGGTAACTGGCTCTAAGTAAGTAACCTCTACCTCGAAGCTGTTAATATCCTGCATTAAGGTCTTCAGCACAGAGGCCTCAAGTGGGATAATTCCCACCTGAAGCTTTTTCTTCTCTGTAATGTGCTTTACGAGTAGGTTGCCAGAAGCATTCTCTCTCGCTGTGTATTTGTGAACTGTGTCAACAACTAATTTGTTAACGTATTGTGAATAATCGTTGCCGTTTATTTTTAAGTAAGCCATATCTTTCTCCTTATGCGAGTACTAAATCGAGCTTACCGGTTTGTTTAGTCAGCTGATTGATAGACTTAATACTTGTCTTTGCGAACGTCTTACCGTCAACTTGAAGGATAATATCTCTACCACCTTCATCACCCATGAGGCTATGGAGTTTCTCAGCAATCTTAGTAAGCCAAGCGTCATTGTTCTCGAGAGGTACAACAGCCTCTGCTCCAGAGCCCTCGAGTAAGCCGACTTGTCCTTTCTCAAGAACACCGCCTCGATAAAGCTTAGGAATCTGAGGCACAGAGAGCGTAGGCATCCAGCTGAAGGGCTCGAAGCCTGCAATACTAATACCCTTGATTCTCTGCAATGCACTGTTGATACCGTTGAACGGAACTGCAATAACCTTGTTGATACCACCGATAATACCGTTGATAACAACCTTAAGACCATTTAGAATACCGTCCTTGATACCATCGAAGATCTTACCACCGGCAGAGAATACATTCTTAACAGCTGTCCAAGCACTGCTAAAGATATTCTTGAACCAGTCAGGAATCTTAGTGAAGATCTGTTTGATACCGTCGAAGGCGCTCTTGCCACCATTGATTAGGCTTGACCATATACTCTTAAATATCTCAGGAAGTCTACCGCCGAGCGTTGTGAGCACTGTAGATACAATCGTACCGAGCTGACCGACAAGCTGAGGAATAATCTCAGGGATAGCCATTACCAGTGCCATAAATAGCTGAATTGCTCCCTCTATCAGGACTGGAAGATTATTCAACAAGAAGTCGATTATAGAGTTAATAATCGTCGGAAGCGCCTCTATCAGCGGAGGAAGTATCTGAGGAATTGCCTGAACTATACCCATGAGCAACGCAATAGCGCCTTCAATGAGTAGAGGAATAGCCTCGGTTACCGCAGTAAGAATACTGTCAATAATCAAAGGAAGAGCTGCAATAAGTTCAGGGATTATTTCAGGAATAGCCTCTACGATAGCCATTAAGAAGGTTATGGCCGCATTGAGCAACATTGGGATGTTCTCGGTAATGCTATCAATAATCTCAGGAAGGATAGCCACAATTTGTGAAAGTATCTCTGGGATTATCTCGCCTAAAGTAACGAGTATTTGAGAAGCTACCTGAAGGATCGTCTCTATCACCATAGGTAGTGAATTGAGAATAGCATCAGTGACCATAGGAATGAGATCACCAAGTGCAACTACTATCTGAGGTAGAATCTCAGCTAGGGCTGCAATTACATCAGGTAATGCCGCAGCGAGGCCTTCAATCAGAGCTTTGATAATATCAAGTCCGACTTTAAGGAATGTGGGTAAAGCATCAGTAATGGTCTGAATAGCAGTATCAAGCATGCTCTTAATGCCATCAGATACCTTCTGAGCACCATCAGGACCGCCTGCAAGCATTTCAGTAAGGCCTTCAGAGATAAGCTCCATACTAGGAACCATCTCAGCGAGCATGTTACCAAGACCAGTCTTAAGAGCAGTCATAACGGGCTCAATAGCACCGCCTGCAGCAGCAAGTCCTTCTGTGAGTAATGCTTGAGCTTCATTAGCCTCGAGAATTGACTTTGCAGTCTCCTCGTAGCTCTTAGCTGCGTCTCCGTATAGACCTGTTAAAGTCTCACGAATAAGGGCTTCTCTCTCAGCTTCCGTATTACACAAGAATAGCTTATCCTTAAACTCTTCTTCATTTACGCCGGCCCAATTGAGTGCGTCTGCGAGAGCGCCAGTGAGTTCGCCGGTTTTGGCTGTCTCGTTTGCGGCCTCGGTTAACGATTCGATCGGGAGGCTTTCACCGAAGGTCGCATATACACCTTGACAAATAGTTGTCCATTCTGTAAGGGCCTGCTCTTCAGTTGTAAGCATCGCGAGCTGTTGCGCAGCCTCTGTAGCTTTGCCAGCGTCTCCGAGTACTCTGTATAGGTCGTTATATGTTTCCTTAGCCATTTCGGCCGAGCCTCCAGAGGTCTGGAAGGCAGAAGCCAACATAGCTTGTTGTGTACGATATTCGCGAGTAGATTCTGTTAGGCCAACTAAAGCAGCACCAGCAGCAGCTACAGCAGTTACCATAGCTTTCATGGCCACGCCTACTGCTTTTCCACCTGCCTTAAGTGCAGTACCGAGTTTGGAGCCAGAGGTTTGTCCCTGTTTCTCCATCTTCTTGAGCTCTTTTTGACCTTTTTGTAGCTCTTCTTTGAGCTTGTCTATTTCAGCTGATATGATAATTCTTAATTCTTCATTCAATCTTTGCTACCTCCTTTGAAACGTTGATTGAAGGTTTCTGCAAATTGTTTGAACCGTAAAGCACTTAACTCAGCTTGTTTCTCTTGCTTGCGTTGCTTGATCTCCTCACTATCAAATAGAGAAGGATAGAATGTAGCAATATCTGGGAACTCAGACTTAAGGGTACCAAAGGCCATACCACATGCGCGACCGATAGCCTGCGCGAGAGTGTAATCGAATGAGGCCTTCTCCCGTGCTTCGAGTTTTCGAACTCTCTGAGCGCTCTCTACAGCACGACTTAATTCGCTTATTGTCATATTCCAGAACTGTTCTTCAGTGATTCCGCAGTCAAGAGCATTGTCTAACCACTTGTAGACTCTATCAGAAAAGAGGAAGGGTTTGCCTTCCCCTTCAGTTAGTTTTTTTCGTCGTCCTCCGCCTCTTCAGCGTCGCCTGTAGTGTCTTTCTTAAAGATACCGGATGCATAGAAAATATCATTGATCACTGCAATAAAGTCAGTAGGCTGATGCCCGTCTTCAAGCCAAGCATCAAAGATATCCATCGCATCATTTAAAGAAATACCATGGTTGAAGTGAGTTAACGAATTATGAAGGATATGTACCATTTCAGTAACTGTAGGAACACGGGGCTTACTAGAGTCCATACCGAAGATCATCATAGGGTTGCAGCCGATCTTGGACTCAAGAGCCATGATAGCGCGAGTGGTTAGTCTGAGCTTATATACTTTGTTACCAGCTTCAAAATCAAAATACATCATAATAAATTTTCTCCTTTTAAGTTAAAAATGTAGAGGAGAGAGGAGAAGATAACTCTCCTCTACCCCCATATATGGGTCTATTACGCGTTAGCGAAAGTAGGTTTCATTTCGCCAGTGGGCGCAATATTCAAAGAGTAAGTAAGTGCAGCGTTGTAGCTTGCACCGTCGAGCTTTACAGAAGGAACACCGTTGAATTCGTAGCTAGTACCGTCAGGAAGTGCAACCTTCCAGGTCTGCTCGTCTTCAATAGTAAAGAGGGTCTTGAACTGTGCTGGCTCGTAGTAGAACTTGAATGCGATAGAGTCGCCATAGTTCTTGATACCGTTAACGTACTCGTGAGCCTCAGAAGCAAGAGTAGTAACTTCAATCTTATCTACGTCGCCGCCAAGCTCAGGGATTTCATAAAGGTTAGTAAGGGGAAGGAATTCAGTCTCGCCTTTAGCCTTGTAAGAAAGGGTAATGCCCTTAGAAATAACTGCCATAATGTGTAGTCTCCTTTAATTAAAATGTTTCGTAGGCTCTTGCCTCGTATTGTAGAATCTTCTGAATCATAGTTGAGTCACGATCGAAAAGCTCGCCGCTTGAGAGTCGCGTCCAGCCGAGAGGCCTTAGCGTCATATCAATAAGCTGTGCATATCTCTGTAACTCAGCAATGTCATGTCCCCATACCTTAACTTGATAAGTGATCTTACTGTAGCCTAAGGTATCGCCCTCATCAGTCGCATAGTTATTCGTTTCCATGTAGCTAATACAAGGAACCTCAGTGCCACGCGTTAAGGTCAACTCATAATGAGTGGGGAGTATCGTGCGCAGAGCAGCTACTAATGTTGCGTTATAATCAATCATTTAGTTAACTCCTCCTTAAGAATTTGTTTGATAAGTGCTCTATTTTCATTTAGTGCGGGTCTCATAAAAGGTTGAGGCTTCTGACCACTCGTAGAATGCCAGTTGCCTTCATCATCCTGATAATGCCAAGGCACGTCTTGTCGGCCGCCACTCTCGGCGAATAGGCCCGTGCCATACTCCACATACGGAGCATACTCAAGAGGCGTGAACACAATGCCCTTATTGTCCTCAACCTTAGAAGAAATGGAGCGTCTAAGCTCACCATTGTCTTTAGGTGCTTTCTGCTTAGCACTCCTCTCTACTAGTACACAGCATTGGCCAAGAGCTTGATCAATGTTGGCTTGAGAAGGAATCTTCTTGAGTTTGTCTAGTATGTTATCGAGTCCCTCAAACTTAATTTCAGCACTCATTTAGATACACCATTCTGTAACGCCCTCCAGGAGCCACAAAAAGCACCTTTAAACGCGTTTTGCCATACTGGATAACAAATGTATCATCTACACTCTTATCGTGCGTCAGAGCGCAAAATTGGGCGTTGTGGTATGTCACAGAATCTTTGGTTGCCTGAGTGGTTAGATTGATTGCCATTTTTACGGTGCCTTGCACGATAGGCTTTCCGTTTTCGTCTTTGATAAGTGTCTGCTGCCCGTAGTCGTTAGGCTCACTGTATCTGTAGAACTCGTATTCTCTCATAGAAGGTGCAATCATAAGTACCTCCTTACAGTGTCTTTACTTTTCTGCCTCGTTTAGAGTCGAGGATCGCTTTAATGTGCGCTGGGTAGCCGTCGATATAGTTCTCACTTACGCCATTAGCAGACTGACCACTGAGGCCCTCCGTATTGGTTCTGTTGAGTTTAATCACGGCGATCTCCTCAGCGATCATTTCAAGCTCGAGGTCGAGCTCACGTTTGCAGTAAGTCTCAACCTCGAATTGTGCCTGTTTGTATCTAAGTGCGATTAAAGCGTCTGAGAAGTTGGGGGCAGCGTCACCGAGCATCAACTTAATGTTTTCTATCATCGGTAACACTCCTTATTAGTTATTGATTAGGCGCCCTGCTTAACGAACTTAATAGTCTTAGTCTCGTCAACGAGAGCCATTACGCCGTAACGGTCGTAAACAACAGTGTTGTCCTTGGTCTCAATGTCTCTGTCCTGCTCAACAGAACCGTCTTTCTTAACGAAGAGCTTAACCTGATCCTTAGAGGTAATGAATGCTTCACCCTCAGCGCAAAGCTTAGAGAAGAGGCAAGGTACGCCAGAGATGTCGCCGAACTGGCCAGTGTAGAGGATTTCGCCCTGCTTAGAGCTCTTGTAATCAGCATCCTTACGAATAGCTGCACGAAGGTCAGTACCCATAACAAGGAAGAGGTCAGACTCAACCTCACGGCCAAGCTCTGCAAGTGCGTCTACAACAGTGTCATAGTTGAATACAGTGTACTCGTGAGTATTAGAAGTGCCACGAAGCTCGTTGATGTACTGCTCTCTCATATGGTTAGCCATAAGAGTAGAAGCGCCGGTAGTAGCAACGTCAAGGATGTAGGGATCCTGCATAACTTCCATGTCGTTGTACTCGAAGGTTTGCTGGAATCTCTTAATGTCGTATTCCTTACCTACGAAGGTTACAGCACCCTTAGCGCCATCAGAGTTCTTAGCGCCCTTAGCGAGCTCTTCAACCTCTGCATTGTAAGTGTACTTGTTGATTACTTTCTTAAGACCAGCCTCAGTAGAGAGGGAGTCGTCACGGGTAAATAAAGCGTTAACATCAAGGTTAGAGTTAACAAGGTCAGTCATCTTATTCTCAATGACTTCATTAGTATAAAGAACGTGTGCCATAAATGTATGTCTCCTTAGTTAGTTGTTAATTTTTTGTAAATTTCAGGGTAGTCTCTGGAGAGGGCTGCTTGCTGTGACAAGCTCATCTTACGGAATTGCTCCTTCGTAATCTCTCCTGAGTTGTGATTAGTGTTGCCTTTAGGTGTGCCACCGGCTGCAGCGAGTCTACGCTCTACTTCAGTCTTAACGGCTGCCTTAAAGAGTTTGTCTAGTACGTCGATTCTTGCCTGAGAAGCTTCAATGTCTTCGTCAATAGTAATAATGTCGGCAAATTCGGCGCTTAGACCGCGTGCACTAAGTACGGACTTAAGCTCACTCTTATTGTTAACAACGTCGCGCTCTCTCAGCATCTCTTCAAGCTCTTGAATACGAGCATCCTTCTCAGCCTTTTCTCTAGCATTGTCGTCAAGCTTAGAGAGGCTGATCTGCTTTTCATATTTCTTTTGCTGAGTCTTGAGTGCAGCTGTTACTCTCTTGTCAGTCTCGCTCTGCAGTAGCGCCATGACTTCTTCTTGAGTGTAAGTCTTAGGTGTGTTCTCAGTACCAGTGTCTTGAGTCTCGTTTACAATAGTTTCTTGATTTTCCATATTTACTCCTTACAAGTTCCAGCTCAATGACTGGCCCTTAATGAAATGTATTTAGTTCTTAGTTATCGTCCAAGCCCTCAATGACGTTTTGTTTTATGTTTACTACGGGCACTATACAGCATCTGCAACGAGGATGAGCCGGAATCGGTACATGAGCACCTACCGGATATTTCTTCTTATGCAGTTTGCTACAGACTGGACATGTTCTCTCGTCAGGGTCAGCCCATATCTCTACTTCGTTAATGCCGTAGTCAGCATACCGTTGTTTCGCAGACTCTGTCTGAATGTGTGCGAGCTCTGTCTTTACTAAGGTATCAGCTCGGTTATAGCTTACGTTGAAGCGCTCCATAAGCGTCCGCTTAAGCTGTGAGGTTTTCTTGCCGGCTGCTACAGTCTCAATAAGGCCTTCTTCTAAGGTCTCCTGAAGCAAGGTCATATTGTCCCATATTCTGCTCGACCAGTTCTTACCGTCTGAAGTCCAGATGCTCTCTAACACCTGCCTCACTGCACCTTCATCAAGAGTCTTAAAAGCAGTGAGGCCACTCACGTTAATTGAGTTATAGGAGCTTTGATAAAATACCTCAAATACTCTGCTAAAGAGGGATTGCTGAAAAGCGCCGAACTTCTGTAGTCGCTTTCTCACTTGGCTTTGAAGCTCCCAGTACTTATCCATCTGATATAGGGTAGCCGGGCTTACTTGCTCGCCATTGTATCTCTTGAGCAGTACCTTGTCGTATAAGCTTTCATAATCCTTAATAAGCTGCTTACTAAGGTCTACATAATACTTCTTAAGTCTGCGATCGATCTCTTTACGCGTCTTATTCGCTAACGCGTTCTGTGCTGCTTGGTATCTATCTTGCCAATACATATTTTGCCCTCACATATAATTTTGCACTTAATCGGAGGACACTTGTGCAAATTACACAGATTCCTCGTTATTTTTCATAGAAGCCCAGTCAAAGGGCTCTGGCTGATCGCGCCATATGTAGCCCTCTGCTTTAAGCTTCTCCACAGCCTGTGCTACAAGCTCTTGAAGCTTTTCCTCATCAAACTCAAGATTCAGCTTCAGCTCCATCTTCATCCTCTTCTGTATCTTCTGTATTAAACTGGCCAAAGCCGAAGGTGTCCATGTTATTGAGCTTCTGCTCGTTTACAGCCTCAATCTCAGCTTCAGGATCAGCAATAAAGGGAAGTAAGCCAAGAAGGGTCTTATCACTTACAGTGCCCTTGAGCGAGTTGATCATGTTGATGAGCGCAGCTTCATCGGCAGGAATATTTCTAGTAAAGGTGATCTCAATATCTCTAAATACTTCCTCGCCGAGTTTGAGTGCAGCCATACCGCAAAGGATCTCAATACGTCTCTGTAAAGCCTTCTTCATCTCAGCTTCAATCTTACCTGCACGGGTTTCCATACCTGTAAGTCTGTACTGAATAGCTATACCAGAGCTTACGCCGCCGATAAAGCTCTCAGAGCTGAAGTCAGGGCACTGAGCTGTACGGTAAATAGAGTCATGAAGTCTCTTGAGAATGTTTTCTACCTGAGCGTCAGAGGAAGCTTTAGTAAGCCAATATGCTTTTGCACCTTGAGGTAATTGAAGCACTCTATTAGTCTTCATTTCTTTTACAGTCTCTTCATCAAGCTCACAGTCCTCGAGTACGAGGTAAGCATCACAAAAGGCTGCGTAGTCGTCTATCTCTGCGCTAAGTAGCTCATTTACGGAGTCTTGCTCTGAAATGATACAGTCGAAGATGTTCTTCTCGTCGGGCATTACGAAGATGTTTGCGGGGCATTGGCCGAAGTAATGGGGCTCTTCACTCACTAATACCGGAGTAGCTAAGGAACCCTTCATAGTGTAATGCTTTATGGTCGAGCTGTCATAGACGTCGAGAGCCCAGTTAAGGTCGTCGTCGTCCCAGTCTTCAACTTTATAGAACCTTACGAAGTATAGGAGGTCAGCTGTAAGGCCGCTATCATAAACGCCAAAGCTATGAAGCGGATCAATAAGCTTAAAGCGAGTCTTTCCCTCAGGGTCGATATACATAAGCTCTGAGGCTACGCTGTAAACCAAAGCATCCTTGAGAAGGTCGCTATCCTCTGACTGATAATCGTTGTAGCGCAGAATGTCCATAATGTCTTCAATGTCATTCTGGCTGCTATATGCAATATGCCCGGGAGTAGCAAGGTAACCGCAATAGCTATCTGTGATATTCTTACAGTAGTTTATAACGGTCTTGTTACAGGGCTTTGACGGATCAGTGTATTTCTTCGAGAGAATGGCCTGCGCTCCGTCATAGTAGTTTTTGTATTTCTCTAACCTAGGCTTTACTGTAAGTTGGAAGCGGTTAAGCATCTTAAACAGTAAAGCCGGGGTGAGCTCTGTGTTTCTATCTAAGTAAAACATTTAGTCCTCCTTAGGTTCGTCGATCTCAATATAATTCTCGATACTATCCGTGCCGCCAATGAAGATAGTCTTTACATAAAGGTGAGCCTGAATCTTCTCGCCATTCTCATTTTCGTCAAAGCGAGGCTCCTTCCAGTCGAAAACCTTGCCTTCATCAGTGTCATATCTTACTAAGTTAAAATTTGTACTTTTCATCTTCTCTATCTCCTTATGTAAATGCTACGGTCCAGCCCTTAGCTGTAGCTACCGCAATCTCTTCCTCTGTGAGGTTCTGAATAGCTCCGCCGTCTGTTGCGCTTCCCGCAGCCTTCTTAAACTTGATGGTATTAGTGCCGCCCTCAGAAATGAGATAACCAGAGGTATCAGGAAGGCTGTTGATAGTCTCTACCGCTGAGTCGTGGTTATAAAGGCTATTCGGCACCGTCTGACTAGAAAGATGGGTATGGCCAGCTTGAGTTAAGTCTATTGTTTGAGCTTTCCACTGGGCAGTTATAGGCGAGCCGTCATCATTTGTTTCAAATGTGACATGTGCAAGCTTATTAGTGTTGTTAAAAGTAGAACTAAACATATTACTAGTTTGCCCCGCGCCGGAATTGAGTACTAGCACCGGTATATTACGAACTTCAAGTAAAGACGAACAATATTGGAAGGCATTGTAGTAGATCGTATAGTTATAGTTTGGCATAACAGTAGACTCTGGATTAGTTTTAAATTTATACCACCACTCCGGAATGTGTGTCAGTGCAGTCATATTTGAAAACATACCATTTACTTGAGGAGTGTTGTATTTAGAAGTTACCTTAAACTCTGAGAAGCCCTCTACCATATCAAGAGTAAATAAGTCGTCCGCACTTTGTATTTTAGTGTTAGTAATAAGACTTGAAAGATTGGTATTATCGCTCCAGTTTATAGTGCCACGAATTTTTGGGCACGCTGTTATTGGGAGCTGCTTAAACGCACTGGACATCATTTCAATATTTTTTACGTTAAAAGTAAACGAAAATCCTGGGAAGCCCTGCCATGTAGAAGATGTCAAAGCGTCTTGGCTGAACATATTGTTCATATTCGTGATGTCTTGAGTTTGAATCTTATTGTTGTATAAGTCAAAAAACCAAAACCACTGGTCTCCGCTGCATATGGAGCTACAGTTTCCTGTGAGGAGAAAAGCTTCCTCAGGAAGCTCAACACCGCCGCCGCCAGAGCCGGCCTCAATGCTAGCGATCTCGCTGTGCATATTAGCCGGGTCGATAAGCTCAGTTTTGCCTGTCTTACCTCTAATAGCGTCGCCTATAGCTGTAAGGGTAGTCTCTTCAATAAATACTTTTGCCATTAGTAAGCACCTCCCTCAGCCTGTGCAATACCGCTAAGAGCATTCTGAATAGCTGTGTCTACATAAGACCTTGTGGTTAAGCTAAATAATCTCTCCTCGTCCATAGCTACTACCCAGCCACCGTGGCTCTCGCTATGTAGAAACCTCCATTGCTTCACAACGTGAGTTCTATCCGTGTCAGCTACAGAGAGACATCTTAGAACAGTAATACTGCCGTCGCCAAGAGCTATCTCGCTTGGTACATAACGCTCAAGGGTCTCATCAAAAATTACTAATGCTACTTGCTCTCCGGCTGTGAATCTCGTAGCAAACTCAGCCATAGAGTCAGACAGTAACGCATACTGATTATTAAAGCCTTGGTCAAAGATTAAAACTCGAGGATCAAAGAAATAAGTATCACACTCATTGATATTTCCTATAAGCTCGTCAGTCTCAGCTTTGGTGTAGTAATCTGTAAGGTCTGCGCTTCCGCTTCCGCCAAGCGGGATCCTATAAGATGTATAGTCTTCAGAAGTACTTCCATCAGTGCTTTTCAGCTTGAAAATACGGGCCTTATCTGCGGCAATACTGTAAAACCAGAACCAACCGTCTTCCTCATGGGAATATATGTAATTGTGATAGTTGCCATTTCCGAGGTTAACGCGCGCAATAGGAATTTTCTTAGCAGCAATAATATCTCTCAATTTTTGAGGGTCAGTACCCACATAATACACAAACTGAGAATCGCCTCCACCCTCAGGAAGATCGATATTAGCAACAGCCTCATCTACATACGTTTTAAGCGCATAACTATTCAAGCTTTCCGTCGTAGCATAAGAAGGGTGAGTATGGCTAAGCGGCGCTAAATGACTAATATCCTGATGCTCGGTCAGGAAGCCTTTGTCATTAGTGAGCTGAGAAGTCCGTGTAGGAATCTTGTCTTCTACCTTCTGTACCTCTCCCTTAGTAGCAAGATAACTAATATCCTGGTGAGCAGTCAAATAGCCTTTATCATTGCTCAACTGGCTGACTTTCGTAGGAATACTCTTACTTACAGCACTAAGCTCTGTATGGGTTGCATAAGCACTCAGATCCTGATGTTCAGTCAAATAACCTTGATCTTTTACCCACTGCTCTTTTGCATATCCTGTGAGGTCAATTTTCTCGCTCTCAGGCAACTCAATAGCTGCAATAGCTTCGTCTACATAGGTCTCAGTTGCAAGGCCCTCAGTGCTCGGAATTTCAGTCTTAAGAGCATACGAGGGGTGAGTATGACTCAAAGGTGCAAGATGGCTAATGTCTTGATGCTTGGTCAAGAAGCCTCTATCATCAGTAAGCTGAGAAGTCTTAGTGGGGAGCTTATCCTCTACCTTCTGTACTTGGCCGATGGTAGCGAGGTGGCTGATATCTTGATGCTTATTGATGTAGCCTGCGTCATTGCTTAACTGGCTTACCTTAGTAGGCACGCTGTTTGATACTCTATTAAGCTCTGTGCGAGTTGCATAAGCGTTAAGGTCGGGCTTAGCTGCCTCAACAGTCTTATTTACATAGCTTTCAGTGGCGTAGCCTGTGAGATCAACTTTCTCAGGTTCTGGAATATCAATATTCTTAATTGCATTATCTACATAGCCCTCGGTAGCATAGCCTGTCAGATCTACCTGTACATTCTGCACAGCTTCGTCGACGTAGGCTTCAGTAGCATAGCCTTCTAGATCTGCCTTAATGCCGTCTTTAACAATCTCGTCAAGTCTTTCATCAAGGTGCTTCTCAAGGTCTTCATATCTCTTTATTTCTGTTTCTGTATATACATAATCCGTCGGCTTCGTTCTTGCCTTTACTTCAAATACTTCCTCTACCTTAGTGTAGCCTGAGCCGCAATAGGCATAGGCTCTAATGTCCCAACGGTCCTGTAGAAGCACATTAGGAATGTCTGCATATACCGTGTCATTGTCGGTATAAGTCTCAACCACTAATGAGCAATCATCAGACTTATTACAGAAGTGCACCTCGGTTATGGTGGGATCTTCTACAATAAGCCTGCGGTCTACGTCCCATTGGAAGAGGTTTTTTCTGCCGTCTTCTAATACGAACATTTGTAGTCTCCTTCTCTAATTATTTTATAAGCCAAGAGCAGATTTACTCATTGTCTTAACCTGTTTAGCTGTGTATACATCACTGTAAGCGTATCTACATGCGTCTATAGCGTGTGACCATTCGTGAGTCGTGTCTTCAGTCCATTCGCCTGTCTTCTTAGACTTTATGTAGCTGAAGTTCTCAAGCTCTACAATGAAGTTAGGGCAGTTAGGATGTACGACTATTTTATGGTCCTGTAAAAACATAAGCCCGGCCTTAACCGAGTCTGAGCCTTTAATACAAGGCTGTGCGTTAATACCTTTATTTCTGAAATACTCTCGGCTTCGTGGTTCGGCTGCATCGACCATTATTTTAACCTTTCTTAATCCCATATCGAAGATCGCCTGTGCAAGTTCACTAAGTTGGCAGCCTTTTTTATAAAATTCCGCGAATACATATATGGTCTTATTGTTCCTGTCATATAAAGTCTCGATGACTGCTGAAGGATCAACAAAGCCTAAGTCCATGCCTACACGATGCTCTAAGGTCTTAGCTAATTCCATCGGGTTAAAATCTTGCTTCTCCCAATTGGTTATTACAAGGCCTTCCGCGACTGCAAACTCACCTAAAGCATATATCTTGTAATAAAGTGGGTTGCTTCGTTCTTTTTCTTCCAGAGCTTTAATATAAGCTGCCGGTAAGAATTTATTGTCCTTATAAGTGGTCCTGAGAATCATAGTCTCAAGAGCGTCGTATACAGCTTTCTTAGGATCAAACCATTTCTTATACACCCAGTTGGCTTTAGATACGGGGTTAAAGCTACAGAATAGCTGAAGGTCTTCTACTAAAGCTCTTAGACGAAGGTCTAACTGTGTATAATCATCTTCTGTAAGTTCGGTTGCTTCTTCACACCATATATCCGTTATATCCGTTATTGATTTTATCTTTTCACTGTCGTCTAAACCTTTGAATAAAAACACGCTGTCATTCGGTAATACGATAGTGTAAGTCGTCTGGTTTATTGTGCAGTGTGCATAGAGCTGCCAGCTTTTCAACATGTCAATGATGAGCTGAAATACTGAGTCTCTGAGAGTTGTACCGAATTTACGTATTACTAAAATCTTTCTCTTACTCTTACATGCCTTAACGAGAAGCTTCTGAGCAATGAATACAGACTTACCTGAACCAGCACCTCCGTAATAGACCTCATAGCGTTTACTGTAGTCTGTAAGGTGAGGAAGGTAAGCTTCATTGAACAGCTTCTTGTTTAGCTTCAAATTGATTGGGGGCATTATTTCAGTCCCCCGTTATCTCGATATTGATTTCCTTGTTAGTAATAGTATTTTCTACTTTCTGAGTAGCTCCGTAACCAGCTCTGTCTAAAGCATCCTTAGAAGCCGCGAGTGCAACCTGTTCATTACGACTGTCAATTAAATCATTCAGTCTCTGCCTTGCCTTATAAGCTAAGGGTTGGAAGGCTCTGTGCATTTCTGCATTAAGAGCCTCCTGAAAATCTTCTCGTCTTTGCCATAATGAAAAGGTAGTCCGTGATACACCAAGCTTCTCCGCAATTTCCTGCTTTTGCATCTTCTCATACACTAACATCTGAATTGCTTCCATATGTTGCTTAGTTAGTGCCATTGGCGGGCCTCCTTACTTTTTGTCTCTGTTCGCTTTGATCTTTGCTGAAATTTCGTCTGTAAGCGTCTTAGTTAGTTTGCTTGCCTGTCTTGTCTTAAGGTGATTAGAAATAGTACCTATAATAGCGAGAGCTACAATGGTACCGCAAATAATCGATGTAATAATAATTCCTGTCATTTCTTCTTCTCCTTTAAGTTGTTAAAATATTCATTTACTGCTGCTTCAAGTTCCTCTGAGTTCTGGAATATAAACCAGTTGTAATGTTTCGAGGTGGTAGGATCAGGGATTACTGTATATTCTGTAAATCCGCGCTCCACTAAGAATTGAAGCAAACGCAGTCTTTTTACTGTGTATGTTGCCTTATGTTCCATTCTATTTATCTCCTTAAATACTTGTCCTCGTGTATAATTTAGCGTTTAATTAGGACTTCGTCTGTATAAAAGGGGGCATTTCTACTGAATTTTTATTCGTTTTCATCAGTTTGTCAAATCTCTCTGAGAGTTCGTTTACCTTCTCGTTAAGGTCGAGAAGCATCGGAATGATAACTTCTCGGCCCTCGGCGATTACACTCTGCAGCATATCGTATTCTATATCCATCTTTTAATCCTCCTCATAGTGCTTAATGATGATCGCTGGGTGTTCCTTCATCCAGTCGTTTGAAATCTTAATTCCGCGCTTCCACTTAGCTTTATGGGCTAAGGTTTCGGGGTGCTTAGGTCCGTTAGCTTCAAGTGAGGTTTTATACCGATCTCTCAGGATCTTAAGCTCTGCCTGAAATCTTCGGACCTGTTCAGCTCTGTGTTCTTTTGCTAGTCGCAGCTTTTCATCGTAAGTCATTACACTAAACCTCCTGCTCCGACTGCCCAAGCTACCATATCATCAATGAGTTGCTTGAGCTGTTCATTGGTGTAATAAGTGTTGCCTTTAACGACACTGTTTAGCATGTGCCATGTTCTCATAGCTCCTGTGTGTTTTGCATAGGAGGCATAGCCTCTTAGTTGTCTTACAAGATCCTTCTTTTCGACGGCGGCATTATGTTCCTTCTCGTGGCTATCCCAGTATCTAAGCTTTGCTCTATACTGATGGAGCTGACAGCGCAGCTTATGACAGAGCTTTACGTCACCGGCTTCCTTAGCTGCTTCATACTTCTGTGTAAATTGCAGAAGCTTGTCCTCGTAGTAGCTTCTAGGCCGGTCTATCTTACATGGGAGTTCCACTGTAGAGAGTTGCATGTTCTTACGAATGTTTTCTGATGGGGTTAAAAGCTGTAGGTTAGAGAGGTCGTAGTCTTCGAGGTTTTCGTGTTTGTTATTGATGTGATCGACTACCATTCCTGCGGGTACTTCATCATTGAACCAAGCCCACATTAAACGGTGGAGGCCAACTGTTCTTTGCTTATAGACGTAGCCAAAAGCAGAGGACTCACTCGGGATCTTAATTCGATTGCCTTGCTTGTCTAAGTCGTAAATGAAGTGGAAGAAGTAGCCGCCATTATTTACTTTCGGTACCTCCTCATGATCGCCCTTAAATACTCGGCCTTCACTTGTGACCTCAGTAATTCCTGCGTTTAGTAGTTCTTCTTTCGTTAATCTTCTTGCGTACATATTTTTTCTCCTAAATAATTTTCGTCGGGTCCTTATGATATAATACGATATTTTGATATAAAATTTTTCGCACCCCTCAATTGGGTCCCGCACCTATTTTAGCGATTGTTTTTTAGGGAAGTTGATAAAAAAATAAAAAAGGCGGTTTTTACGCCGCCTCTTTCGAGAATATTTCTGCATAACTCAAGTAGATTTGTACACGAAGCCCATATTTGGTCCACATCGCGACGAAACAAGCTCACCCTAGTACTTATATACCCACGGCCCACAAAACGCGATACAGAGCGAATATGGGCCTCTGGGAGCCGCCAAGGGGGAGAGGGGGATTTAGGGGGTATAGGGGTTTCGATATTCGGCCTAAGCCGAATATCTTATTCTACTGTAATTCTACTAAAGCTATATTGAAGCTATTAAAGCTGTACTAAAGCTATTCTATAGTCACTAAAGATAAAAAATTTTATAGTCCTAAAAATAAGGTATCGGCTCAAGCCGATACCGCCGAACGAGCCGTTCGGCAAATCTCTCTTTCTCTTGTAGTCTTTTTCTTTTATTTATTTTCTTTATTCTCTTTATGCCACTTTCTCTGTTTTCTTTGTTTTTTTTCTTTTTCTATCTACTTCTCTTTCTCTCAGGCTATAAGTGGATATTCAGCCAGTAGGATGTCTTTAGGGGTAGCTTTCTTGCCTATAGGTCTGCCACAACACATTTTCCCTTCTTGACAGCCTTTGCGCTGACAACCAGCGCCAGTGACCTTAATGTCAAACATTTCAGGAGAGAGATCATACAGAGCTTCCCAGATTTTCAGCATGACATATTTAGTCTCAGTGGTATTACGATGACAGACTCTCTGGCTTATCATGTGCTTCAGTTGAAATGGAGTAGCTGAGATAATGAGAATGTTTCTCAGTCCTTGAGGTGCTACATAGCCGGCTGGATCGTTTCCGTTCATAGCTGCAAAGTGCTTATAGTCTTCCATAGAGGCTTTACAGCTTCGAAGGTATTCGGCTTCAAGTCCAGCTTCAGTGATCTCATAGGGAATACAGAAGTCCATGTCATTTGAGTAATCGGAGTACTGCAAGGAAGCACTCATAAACTTTACTTCGTTCTGATGTCGAGTGATCTGAGCAAGGAAACGTCGAGAGGCTCCAACTACAGCAATATTGATCAGCCCGAATTTCTGTATAGTAGGATGAGGTAAGTTAACCATGTTTTTTACAGTAGTGTCCTTATAGGGCTTTACGAGAAGCTCATAGAGGTCCGCCATTGACTTTATAGCATGTCCACGCTGCGTGAGCCGTGCACAAAAGACCATCATCTTTTCGGCCTCTTTTACAGCTTCAGGGTTCAAAATTCGTATCTGAATATCTTTCATAGGTCCTCCTTGTATATCAGGACGCGCCAGAAGGCTCCAAATTTGGCCCCAGACGCGTTTTGTTCAGTGGGGAGTATAAGTTATAGCCCCCGAGGCTTTAAACGCGTTCTAGGTACCTTATTTCGCGTCTGAGCACATTTCAAGTACTAAGGCATGCAGCAAGAAGAGATAGTTAGTGCTGTCGATTATCTTCTCTTGCCATAATTCAAGGTCCTTAGAGTTGTTCTCTATCATTTCGTATAGACTGATAGTGTGCTTTGACATCTGGCCTCCTAAAGCTTGAATAGGAGTCTTGTGCTGAAGCTCAGCAGCTGTATAGAATGCACTAAGCCGGTTTCCAGTATCAGGGGCATACTCTTTGCCTTTCTTAGCTAGTATCTCTTTACATACTTTGAATTGGTCTTCTACAAGTCGGTTAAAAGTATTGAAGTTCATAATATCGCTCCTTTAGGCAACTTGACTAGAAATGAATGATTATTCGTTTCTGTGCAGTTTTACTAGGTACTATTATCTTGTGCAAAGTGCACAGAATCAATAGACTTATCAGATTTTTAATAAAATCGTTGCAATTTATCAAATTTGTGCTATTATGAATATCGTGAACAATTTCGTCACATGCATCTATTGTCAGACACACGCGATATGAGACCCAAAAAAGCTAGTAGTTTCCATTCCTTGACTACTAGCTTTTTTGCATTAGATATTATAGAATTGTTTAAGCTCGTTCTTTAAGGCTGTACCCGCAGCTTCAATCTCTTGGTCTTTTGGTCGGTAGACATTCTTCCATTGATTTTGAATGGCGTTCTCAAGCATTAATCTCTGCACATTTATATTCCCATTAGACAGTTTTTCAACTCTAGTAAGGAGCATCTTTAATCCGCGCATGGATAAGGGTGCTCCTATTTCTTTTCTCATTTCTAAATAATCATTAAATAATGACCATGTAGCCGCGTAAGCGTGCTCCTTTATATATAAATTTAATTCATCAGTACTTAATTCTTTAGTACTTAATTGATTAGTATTTAATTGTAGCTGATTATCTACTACTAGGTTTTCCATATCTGCATTATCCACATATAGGTTTTCTATAACTGGAGTTTCGTATATTACATATTC
>JAEIGA010003907.1_pt1 | contig 23167 bp, 15 predicted proteins | sample 9270691 | NCBI WGS metagenome assembly JAEIGA01 (sample SAMN17057246, study PRJNA624740) | gut metagenome | biome: biome; isolation source: fecal sample | host: Bos grunniens | place: China: Xizang | collected 2019 | reverse complement strand
TTTAACTCAAGGCGCGCAACGCCCTCTGTTTTACCATTGGGTGCGGTCGAGGGCGCGGTATTGGATGGCTTCGAAGAGGTGGGGTTGGCCAATTACTTCTGCGCCGTCCATGTCTGCGATGGTTCGGGCCACGCGAAGGATGCGGGTGTAGGCGCGTGCGGTCAGGCCCAGTTCGCTCATCGCCATCTTCAAAATGGCTTCGGCGGCAGGGTCAACCGGGCAGAAGGTCTGCAACTTTCCTGCGGGGAGGTCGGCATTACATCGTACGCCAGGCAGGTCGCGATAGCGTTCGGCTTGAAGGGCACGGACGCGCAGGACGCGTTCGCGAATCGTGGCAGAGGATTCGCCCTGCTCTTTTGACGAGAGTGCCTCAAAGGGTACTGCGGGCACTTCCACATGAAGATCGATACGATCTAAAAGCGGACCAGAAATCTTTGAGCGATAGCGACGCATTTGGGGTTCGCTACAACGGCACTCGCGTTTGGGGTCGCCCGCAAACCCGCATGGGCAGGGATTCATGGCGGCCACAAGCATGAAGTCTGAGGGGAAGGTGAGCGTGCCTGCGGTGCGGGCAATGGTCACTTCGCCGTCTTCAAGGGGTTGGCGCATGACTTCAAGGACGTGACGTTGGAATTCGGGTAATTCGTCCAAGAAGAGGACGCCTCGATGGGCAAGTGAGACTTCGCCGGGCGTGGGATGGGTGCCACCGCCAATAAGCCCCGCATCGGAAACGGTGTGGTGCGGCGAACGGAAGGGGCGTTGGCGAATCAGATTGTGTTCCTTCAAGGTTCCCGCCACGGAGTGAATGGCGGTAACTTCAAGGGCATCTTCCATAGAGAGGGGCGGTAAAATCGAAGGGATTCGGCGCGCCAACATCGTTTTACCGCTACCGGGCGAGCCAATCATGAGGATGTTGTGACCGCCACTCACGGCCACTTCAATGGCACGGCGCGCGGCTTCTTGTCCTTTGATATCGGCAAAATCTTCTCCACCTGGGGGCAACGAGAAGACCGCTTCTCGATCAATCGTGTGCACTTCTGGTGCGACTTGTCCTGCGAAGAGGGCGGCGGCTTGACGTAAATCGCGCACGGGCCACACTTCGATGCCCTCAACCAATGCTGCCTCATCGGCATTTCCCGCCGGCACGGCGACCTGCTTAAATCCCTTATCGCGCAAGGCTAAGACGATGGGCAAAACGCCTTTCACGCGGCGCACCTCGCCGCTCAGAGCGAGTTCACCTACGATTGGTACCTGCTCCAAGCGTGGCAAGGGCATGACATCGCCCGCAGCAAGTAATGCTAAGGCGATGGGTAAATCGTAGAGCGGACCCTCTTTCTTCAAGTCTGCGGGGGCAAGATTGACGGTGACCGCCGCGGGCTTGAGTTTGAAGCCACTGTTTTTAAGAGCGGCGCGAACACGGTCGGTGCTCTCTTTCACTGCCGCATCGGGCAATCCCACCACGCGGGTGCGTGGATCTTCAGAGGGAACGGCGTGGACTTCAATCTCAACTGGCGCCGCACCGATGCCCTGCACGGCGGCCGCATAGGCTTTCGTCAACATCTTACTTAGTCTCCACGGGCTCCAACGGCGAGGGCAAGGGGGCGCAATTAATGCCCAAGAAGCGCAGACGCGTCACAGCGCTAGGGATACGCTTGGCAAAATCTTCCCACGAACGCTTCTCCTGGGCAGTCCAACCTGCTTCGGAGAGGGCGGCTGCGCGAGGCCACGCCTTCCACTGTTGGTCAGCGCCATCCCAGATGTATTCGCTCCAGAGATTACCCTGCAGACCAATCACGTGGCGCTGCATGTGTTCGGGGATACCTGCGGTGGGGTCAATGCTATAGGTCTTCGCCACGGTAATGCAGTAGCCATTGTATTCATAGGGATCCTGTGCGTAAGTGAGGCCCTGACCATAATCAAGATAGGCATAGTCATTGGGCGCCATCACCACGTTGTGACCCATCGCCGCGGCACGAATGCCGCCCTGCTTCCCACGCCAACTCATCACTGCGGCACCCTTCGGCAGGCCACCTTCCAAAATCTCGTCCCAACCAATCAAGTGGCGACCTTTGGATTCGAGATAGTCGGCGAAGTGTTGGATAAACCAGGTCTGCAAATGGTGGCTATTGCGCAAGCCCTTTTCCTGAATGCGCGCCTGACACTTCGGGCAAACATTCCAACGATCTTTCGGCGCCTCGTCACCACCGCAGTGGATGTATTTTGAGGGGAAGAGTGCCATCACTTCATCCAAAATCTTTTCCATGAAGGGGAAGACGGCATCATTGCCTGCGCAGAGAATGTCGGGTTCCACGCCCCACATCCAACGTGGCTTGAAGGGGCCGCCCGTGCAGGAGAGTTCGGGGAAGGCGGTAAGCAAACAAAGTGCGTGTCCCGGCATTTCAATTTCGGGCACAATCGTAATGTGACGTGCGGCGGCATAGGCGACAATATCACGAATCTCTTCCTGCGTGTAAAAATAGGGGCCATAAGACTTGCCATCCGGACGCCAACGGTCACGCGGCAGGGCAGAATTGTCACGGGTGGCACCCTTAGCTGTCAGTTCGGGATAGGCCTTAATCTCAATGCGCCAACCCTGGTCATCGGTGAGGTGCCAGTGCAAGGTATTGAGTTTGTAAGCCGCCATTGCATCAATCATCTCGCGGATGGCCTTCCCGCCGAGGAAGTGACGGCAATCATCCACCATGAGACCACGCCACTGCAAACGCGGCGCATCCTTCACGGTGCACGCAGGTGCCACCCACTTGACGCCCGGACGCTGCGTGCGCGAATACACCTGCGGGGGCAACAACTGACGGAAGGTCTGGTAACCATAAAAGGCGCCGGCAGGCGTGGCGGCGCGAATCACCACCTGCTGTGAACGCACTTCAAGTGCGTAGGCTTCGCGCCCCTCAATCGTGGCATCCTTCTGGAAGAAAATGGCAGGAAGTGCAATTTCCGCACCCGCGTCAACGACTGGCAATGCCAAGCCCGTGCTGCGACGCATTTCCGCTGCCGCAATCTCTGCCTCAGCACGGAACGCGGGATCAGTGACGAGCGAGGTCTCTTCCGTCATCACGAAGGGCGGAGTCTCCAGCGCTTGAAGCTCTTGTGGCAGGGGAATCACCGCCGTTAAAGGCAGGGCGAGACAGGTGGCGAAGCCCAACAGCAGGGCCCACTTTTTCGTTAGATTCAGCATCGGTAATAACTCCAAATTATGATTTTAAAGTGTAAACAGGGTGGTAGCGCCTTTAAGCATTACGCATGCTGCGCAAGGCGCTCGCCGAGGTGACTTGGAAGGCCGAAAGGCCAAATTCAGGCAGAATAGCGAAGAGATGATCAAAGATATCACTCTGAATTGATTCGTAATCCTCCCACGCGGTGGTATTCGTAAAGCAATAAATTTCCAACGGAATGCCTCGTTCGGTAGGGGTGAGCTGACGCACCAGGAGTGTCATCTTAGTATGAATTCGTGGGTGATTGCGCAGGTACGCAATGCAGTAGGCGCGGAAGGTGCCAATATTCGTGAGGTGGCGCGCATTGGCCATGGACTCCTTCGCAGTGGGACGGGCGCTATTGGCTTCCGTCAGTTCGCGCTCCTTCTGCGCAAGGTAGTCCTTTAAGAGGTCAATCTTCTTCCAGCGCGCCAAGGTCGCCTCATCGGCAAAGGAGACCGAGTCCAAGTCAATCAAAATCGAACGTTTGATTCGGCGACCGCCAGCCTCAACCATCCCTCGCCAGTTCGTAAATGGTTTGGCCACGAGGTCATAGGCCGGGATGGTGGTAATCGTCTTATCAAAGTTCTGCACACGCACTGTGGTCAAGGCGATATCCACCACGTCACCATCGGCCTCTGTGCCAGGCACCGTAATCCAGTCCCCAATCTTCACCATGCCATTTCCTGCAAGGGTAACACCAGCCGTAAAGCCCAGGATGGAATCTTTAAAGATTAACATCAACACCGCAGAGAGCGCTGTCAAGCCCGAGAGCACATAGGTCGGGTCGCGTCCCAAGAAGGTGGCCACAATGCCAATCCCTGCAAAGATGTATCCCACCAATGACAGCACTTGAAAGATACCCTTTTGGGGGGAGGCTGTAACGTGTTGGCGCCAGTTATTAATCTGGTAGAGCACGTTCATCAATGCCGCAAACACATACGAACACAAAAAGATAAAGCTCGCATGCGTGAGCGCATTTAGAATCGCCGTAAACCGCCCTTGGCAGAAGAGCCCACGGACCATAAACCCAACGGTCAACAACGGCACAATCAAAAGCACACGCGGCAGGAGTGACGAGCCGATAACGATATCCAGAATGGGAAATTTCTCGCGAAGTTGCTTTGTGCGGCGCTGAATGGGTAAAAAGAGCAAACGCGCTAAGCAATAGCTTCCCACGGCCATGCAGATAACAAATGAAATCAAAATCGCATAGCGCAGAAAGGGAGATTCAATCGCATGAAGCTGTTGGTGTAACTCACCAAAAATACGTTGTGACATTGGCATTGGCGTTGTCCTTTAGGTAAAGCGATCGGGATTCCTCTGCCCGCGATAGACGAACAGAGGAACAAACATTAAAGTCCTTTATAAACCGAGCCTGGCGCGGGTGCGATGGGATTTTGGTAGCCCTCTTTCTTGAGAATCTTACACATTTCGGTAACCTTCTCAAGTTCTCCGTGTACGGCGAAGACGTGTTTCACCTTCTTATCAGGATTGATGGCGCGGACCCATTCGCGGAGGGCATCCCGGTCGGCGTGAGCAGAGAGGGCGTTAATGGTGTGGACGCGTGCATTGAGTTCAAATTCCTCACCGAGAATCTTGAGCGGAGAGGTCAATTCCACAATACGACGACCGAGCGTGCCTTCAGCCTGATAGCCCACGATAAGGATGATATTGCGCGGGTCTGAGACGTTGTTCTGTAAGTGATGAAGGATGCGGCCGCCTTCACACATGCCGCTGGCGGCGATGATAATCATCGGGCCCTGTGCCTTATTGAGCGCCTTGGACTGTTCGGCCGTGGAGAGAAATTCTAAGCCAGGCATGCGGAAGAGCTCGATGCCGCGACGAAGGAGTTCGCTCGCATTTTCGCCATAGCAGCTCTTATGCTTGGCATAAATTTGGGTGGCCTTTAGTGAGAGAGGCGAATCTACGTAGATGGGCACCTGCGGAATCTTCCCCTCGCGCAGCAACTCATTGAGGAAGAAGAGAATCTGTTGGGTGCGGCCCACGCTGAAGGCGGGGATAATCAACTTAGATTTTTGTTGGACAATGTCTAAAATGTAATCACGCAAACGCGCCGAGATATTGATGCGTGGCGGGTGCACGCGGTCGGCATAGGTGGACTCCACCATCAAGACATCGGGGCTCTTCGGAATGTCTGGCGGCGGAATGATGGGTTGGCCAGGTTGGCCAAGGTCGCCAGAGAAGAGCAGACGGCGCGGGGTGCCATTGGGCTGCATCGCCAAAATCTCAACGAGTGCCGAGCCCAAAATGTGTCCTGCGTTATGGAAGACCGCGCCGACACCCTTCCCCAAGTCAATCGCACGTTTGTAAGGGATGCCCTGCATCTGCGAGAGGGTTTGCGTCACATCGGCATCGCTATAGAGCGGCTCAAAGAGTTTTTTACCTTCAAGCTTACGGCGACGGTTCACAATCTCCACATCGTGAGCATTGATGTAAGCGCAGTCGTGAAGCATGGGATTGCAGAGGTCACGCGTGGCTTCTGTGGTGTAAATGGGGCCACGATAGCCCGCGCGAATCAGGGAAGGTAGGTTACCACTATGGTCAATGTGTGCATGGGAAAGCAACACACAGTCAATTGATGTGGCGTCAATGCCCAACTGACGATTGCGCTCGAAGGCCTCCTTACGATGACCTTGATACAAGCCGCAATCCAACAAAATTCGCAGTCCATTCACCTCAATCAAATGCATTGACCCGGTGGTTGTCTGCGCTGCGCCGTGGAATGAGATCTTGAACATACCCAACTCCTTTCCCTATACAAGAGAAAGTTTAACAAAAAAAGAGCCACGGCAACCGCCGTAGCTCCCGAAAAACAAGGTGTGTCACTTAAGATTGTGTAGCCTGAAGCGCTTGCAATTTCGCCACAATATCGCGCACCCCCGTATGATGCCATGCGTCCAAGGTGACCGAACCCGTGGCAAACACCGCCTTCAAAATGCCGCGCGTCTCCCATTGACGCGTGTCTAACGTCTGCAACTCTGCGAGCAAGTACTGGCGCGACTGCTGGCCGAAGGAAACCGTTAAGGCCGTCTCGTCCAAGGTAAACCGCGTCAAGAAGCGCACCCCGAGTAAGCCCAATAACCCAAATGCCGCCAAGAGTCCAATCCCCGCGCTCACAAACTGCGCATGAATATCCTCCGCACTATACACTGGCTTCTGCAACACGGCTTGGGCCGCCGCGACCTCCATCGCGCGCGGGTCGCCTGCACGAATCCATGAATTAAAGGTGTCGCTATACTTTGAAGGCACCTGCAAATTTGTCGCCCTAAATGCCTCCACCAGCGGTGCTGTGCCCGTCTTCGCGGTGTTCATCCAATCGGTTGCCGTCAAATCGCGCTGCGCCAATGCTGCCGTCACGGGTGCCACCGCCTCATTTTGCAAAGGATAACCGATTTTGCCGTCATACAAAAACCATCCCGACAGCGCGATAAACAATGCCGCTACACCCAAAAAACGCAACGCATACTCACGATTAATCTGCGTTGTTACCACAGATCCTTCTGCACGCTTTTCCATCTCTGACATAACTCTCTTCACTCGCTTTCATGCGTGTTATCAATCATTTTGAGGTTTAAGTATAACACATCACCGCCCCTGCGTCCCACCTTCTGCCCATTAACAAAGCTTTCGTCCTCTTTTAGGGCAAAAAGTCCGAAGCAACCTCGGCAGAGTGGGCTTGGAAAGTAAGTTACTTTCAGGTAGTAAAGTCGCTTATTTTCACCAGACAAAGTAAGTTACATTCAAGCGCAAAGTAACTTACTTGTAAGACCCGGCGTAAGTTACTTATCAGACCCAACAGAAGTTACTTCTTTTCCGAACCTGCGCTACGCTTTGGCGGAACTTCGATAGCAGTCCTTCACAAAAGCATTAGCCTTGGAGCAAAAAGGCACAACAATATCCGTGCGATCGCTGTGGGTTCTTCCATAACCGCACGATAAGCTTACCTTTTGGGAAGACATACCGCTGGAATGCGCGCAGCGACGCAGAGCAGACGAACTCCGTTTAAGTGGCCTTTAGAGATGAAATTCATGCGTTCACCATCGCACGACTTCTAACGTGTAGGCCTTGCATTCAGGGTGTGTTCAAGGGGGATTTGTGCTAAACTATTCGTTATGAAACAGATAAAGGGAATTGTCTTCGATTTCGGCGGCGTGATTTCGGCGGCGCATGATGATACATTTTGGGCGAGGGCTCGCGCAGTGACGGGTTGGAGCCGAGAGGAAATTTGGGCGGGGTGGCGCCGGCATCGGTGGATGTTGGACGCAGATTTCATCACGCCGCAGGGGCTCTATCATCTCATTGGTAAGGATTTGGGAGCCGTGCCCGATGGGAAGACCTTGGACTTACTCGCTGAGATGGACTATGACTCGTGGGCAGTGCCAAATCCTGAGACCTTACAGTGGGCAAAAGAATTGAAGGCGGCGGGGTATAAGATTGGCATTTTGACCAATATGCCGACCTCGTTTATCCCGTGGTTTAATCGTGCAGCGGCGGCATTTCGACAACTTGCCGATGCGGAAGTGATCTCTGGCGTGGAACACATTGTAAAGCCTGATCCAGCCATTTACGCGCTGATGGCGGCTCGTTTGGATTTGCCCGCCGCACAACTCTGCTTCTTTGATGACATGCTCCCCAATGTTGAAGCCGCCAAAGCTTGTGGATGGCACGCAGCACAATTCTCAACGGTTGCGTGTGCGCAGGCAGCATTAGCCGAAATGGCGTAAGGATTTTTTATGAAACCGCGCGCCAAAAAAGCCCAACCGCACCCTGTGGCCCCTGCCCCATCTGCCCTAAAATGCTACATGGAGCAACTTCGTAACTTGCCGTGGGAACGCATTGCGTTCTGCGTTACGCTGGGCACGCTCCTATTAGCTTCGCACCTTCAGACAGAGCTCCTCATGAAGCTCGGTGGGCGCGCGTTGTGTTATGCAGACTGGGCGGGCTTTTGGGAGGCGGCGACACGTCCTGTTCCGGGTGGCACACTCGCATGGGGTGGCGCGCTTCTTGCAACGCTTTTCCAGGTGCCGTGGTTGGGAATGTTTGCCTTTTTAGGGCTTTCAGTCGCAGTGGTCTTGCTTGGGCGCCAGTGGTGTCGCTTGAATTGGTGGGCGGCCTTAGCGCCGTGCATTCAGGTCGTTCTCCAGCTCACCTTTTGCGGCTTTAGCGCTTGGATTTTCCAAGAGCCTGCCTTCATGCAAACGTATCTGCTTGAATGGGCGGCGTGTCTCTTTGCATTGGGCGCAGTGAAACGTTATGGCGTGTGGGGCATTTTGGCGGCGCTCCTCTATCCAATTACGGGCATTTCGGTCCTTTTGGGTTTGGTGGGCGCGATTCTTCTGAAGCAGATTAGCCACCTTACGCGGGCGCTCTGCCTTGCAACAGCGCTTTTGGCGGTCATGGGGTGGAAGTGGTTTTGTTATGCAGACCCCTCGTGGCCAAACCTCCTAAAGACGCAAACGTGGTTTCTCTTTGAGTCTGGTGCACTGTGGTGGGATGTCTTTACCCTTTTGGCTCTCAAGAGCGTCTTTACCGAATCGGCCTGGTCTGTGCGATTGGCCGCGGCAAGTCCGTTCAAACGTGCGCTTGTAGCCATCGCTACACCCCTCTGCTTAATTGTTACACTTTGTCTTATTCGCGACCCCAATACGCTTTACGACATTTTACGCTGTGAACGGAATCTGCGCACTGGAGATGGACGCGCGGCATTACAACTCCCCGAGTCGCAAGTCATCGGTCATCGCATGCTATCGGCCTACTACATTCATGGGTTGTGGCGTGCAGGGCAATTGGAAGACAAGCTCTTCGATATGCCGTGGAAGGTCTCACACAAATCAACCACCATTGACACGATGAGTTTGGATGGGTATTGGTTACTGTATCAGTACGGCATCGTGCAAATGGCGCGCAGATGGTGTTATGAAAGTGTCATTAAACTCGGTTGGACGCCGGATGACTACGCCTTGCTCACGAAGGTGGCACTCGTTTGCAACGAAATGCCGTTGGCGCGCCGTTATGCACAACAGCTCGCCCGCCTCCCTTTCCGTGGCGCAGAAGCGGCAGAATACCTCTCCTATACGCAGGGTACACCCATTCCTAAAACGCATGAATTGTGGCGCATCGCCGAACTGCATCTTCGGCTCGTGGCAGATGAAGGGTCGCCCACATTTGAAGCCGGTAAAAAGTTGGAAGAGGGCATCTATAATCGTTATGCCGTCTTGAAAAATGGCAACCGCGATATGGTCGCGCTCTATTTGTGTTCTTCCCTCCTCTTACAGGACACCACCGCGCTGACGGAGAACTTTGACGTCATCTGCAGCGTTTGGCCACAGCGCCCCTTGCCACGCGCCTTCCAACAAGGTTTACTCGCCGCCGCCGCAACGTTGCCTCCAGAACAACAGCCCCGTTTAACGGTTGACCTCTTCTCGCCAGGCATGTTTGAAGCCTTTCAAGCCTTCCAAAAAGAAGCCCCAACGGCTAACCCCGCCGCTGAAGCCTTTCGTAAGCGTTTCGGAAAGTCCTATTGGTATTATGCCACTTTTGTACAGTAAGATGGCCAGAGTTGTGTTAGACTATACACCACATGAAGCGTAAACCCAACGAGTATGATTTTGTCTATGCCGTCCGGCACACGGAGATTCTCCATGCGCCAAAGCGGATTTTGGACCCGTTTGATCAAACAACCATCGACTACACACTCATCGCACAGCCGATGGATAACCCCAATCAAACCTGCATCCGCGAAGGTAAACTCCAAACCTTCCCGCCACATCTCGTCCTGCCGCAAGACATTTTTACGCAAGAACTCGAAGGTTTTGGTCAACAAGCACAAAAATACCTTGAGTTCCTCAAGCAACACGCCTCCCGAATTCGCATTCTGCGTTATTCCTACCGCTTACGCCGTGAAACCTATCGCGAAACCATTGTCAATGAACCCATTGAACTCATTCGCGAACAAGCCCTCGCACGACACTCCGAAAGCACCAATCCCTATGCCGCTCTCGTACAAGGCGTGGATGAACCTTGGGATGTCTGCCTACTCCATCTCTTCATGAAGCTCGTGCAAGCCTCCGTGCCAAAGGCGCTTGATGCCATTGAAAAGCGTGCGAAAAACAATTTTAAAGAGCAGCTGCGCCCCGATGATCGTTCGGAAATTGAACACGCCTTCGCCGCCGCAGAAAAAGACCCCTCGCTCATCCCCCAGCTTGGTAAACTCCTGCGTGATAAAGGCCTTTTTGAAATCTATCAAGACCGCTTCTTCGCGCTCCTCGCCTAAGCCCTCATTCACTCAATACTCGATCAGCGCGTGACACCCAACCGTGCCACGCGCTATTCAGTGTGGTACCAAACGACAAAGATACCCTTGGCGAAGGAACATATGGGTCGTGGCATTTATGGGACACATGGAACATATAGGACACGGCCACTTCGGCCGCACCTCATCCCTTTTATCCCTTCAATCGCTTTTATCCTTTTTTACACCTTTATGGGAGGCTAATGAATCTAATAAAAACAAAGCCGTCCAACATGCGGACGGCTTTGTTTTTACTGCTCTTTTTAGAATTAGAGCGCTTGATTGATTAACCTTCGAAGCCGTGAAGGGCGAGGAAGTCGGTGCGATAGCCTGCGATGTCGGTGGTGGTTTCCACGTTTTCAGGAGCGAGCGCTTCCATGAGCTTATCAACAGCGGCCTGGATTTCGGGGCGCATTTCCCAGTCATCAATGCGGATACGACCAGCTTCGTCCACGGGCACCACGCCATCAGCGCGGTACATGAATTCGCGGAAGAGACGATCAATCTGATCAAGGCAGTCTTCGTGGAGACCTGCTTCCTTCATCACCTTGAAGAGGCAAGAGATGTAAGGAGGCATTGCAGGAATCACTGCAGAGGCGCGGGTCACCAGAGCCTTATTGACGGAAACGACGCCATAGCCGTTCAAATCCTTCAAGGTTTCAGTGATGGCCTTAGCGGAAGCTTCGAGGTTTTCCTTCGCCTTGCCGAGGGTACCAGAGCGGTAGATGTCCTGAGTGCACTTCGGACCGATGTAGGAATAAGCCACAGTCTTGCAACCTTCAGCGAGGAGGCCCTGTGCCTTCAGGTAGTCAATCCAGAGAATCCAGTCTTCACCACCCATAACCTTAACGGTAGCAGCGATTTCTTCTTCGGTAGCAGGTTCGACAGCGACTTCCTTCATTTCGCAAGTCATGATGTCGAGCGTGCGGGCCACGTGCGGCTTACCAATCGGCTTGATGGCACTCTTGTAGAGGATGCCGTCCTTAGGATCGGTGCGCATCGGCGAAGCGAGGGAGTAAACCACGAGATCAAAGGGCTTAAAGCCATTGTCACGGGCCAACTGTGCCACGGTTTCACGGGTAGCATCTGCGAAAGCATCTGCGGAAATGGTGATCGCCTTAAGGCCTTCAGCCTTGGCCACTTCATCAAAGGCTTCGTTGTTGTACCAACCAGGAGAGCCTGCCTTGCGGTCTGTGGGGGCACGTTCAAAGGAAACGCCAAGGGTTTCCGCCTTGGGACCACCGAACGCAACAGCAATACGGGAAGCGAGGCCATAACCGCCAGAGCAACCAAGCACGAGGACGCTCTTCGGACCATTTTCAATGGGGGCTTTCGCCTTTTCACGCGCAATATCACGCAGGGTAAACTTCTTGCAGCCTTCGCCGTCTACATTGAGGCAAAGCCCGCCACGCACTTTGGGTTCTTCAGCCATGGTATGACTCCTAAGCAGGATGGGTTGAAAATCAGGGATTATTCGGTCAAGGAACCAGCCGGCACCACAAGGCAGAACCACTGGGCTTCAACAGCGACGAGCGGATTGCCGCGCTTGTCAACTTTCCCAACGATAATACCCTTGCCCTTCTGTTCCAAACGACGACCAGTAGCCTTCACGGTCTCAATTTCGTAACGCACGGTGTCGCCAGGGCGAACCTGATTGATGAAACGGACTTCTTCAAGCTTTGCAAAGAGGAAGAGCTTTTCATCTTTATCGGTCGAACCGAGGCGATAACCTGCACCACCGCACTGTGCCATAGATTCCACGAGAATCACACCGGGGCAAACCGGATAGTCTGGGAAGTGACCCTTGAAGAATTCACGGTCAGGACCGTAATCGACTTCAGCAATGGTCTTTTCCTGGGAGCATTCGATGATGCGGTCGCAGAAGAGGAAAGGATCGCGGTGGGGCAATACGGTTTTGATAGCTTCTTGGTCGTACATGATGACTCCTTCAAAGGGGTGCGGTAAGAATTAAGAAAAATTTACGTTTGTTTCACAGGCAACGTCTTCAACAAAATTGCCTGTTGACAATCCGCCTACCGGCAGATTTGCGGCAGTACGGAGGCGAACATGCGTTTCGCCTCCGTCACTACCATTCACGCACTTAGGCGCGACGAAGGATCAACGAGGAGTTGTGGCCGCCGAAACCAAGGGTGTTGGTCATGGCGATGTCGAGCGGAGCTTCAACGCCCTTGTTGGGCACCATATCCAAATCGCATTCAGGATCGGGGGTGTTGTAGTTGATCGTCGGCGGATAGAAGTTGTCGTTGATCGCCTTGAGGCAGACGAGGGCTTCCAAAGCACCGGTAGCACCGAGAAGGTGACCCGTCATGGACTTGGTGGAGCTCATCTTCAACTTGTAAGCATGTTCACCGAAGACAGCCTTGGCAGCCTTGGTTTCCATGGGGTCATTGAGACCAGTGGAGGTGCCATGTGCGTTGATGTACTGCACGTCTTCAGGCTTGATGCCAGCGTCAGCGATGGCCATCTTTTCAGCGAGAATGATACCCGATGCTTCAGGGTCGGGAGCACACACGTGGTGAGCATCGCCACCTGCACCATAACCTGCGACTTCGCCGTAAATCTTAGCACCGCGAGCCTTAGCGTGTTCTTCGCTTTCAAGCACGAGGATTGCAGCGCCTTCGGACATGATGAAGCCATTACGTTCCTTATCGAACGGACGGCAAGCCTTGAGCGGATCTTCCGTAGTGGAGAGCGCGTGCATTGCCTGGAAGCCACCGACGCAGTATTCTTCGATGGTGGATTCTGCACCACCAGCGATCACAACGTCTGCACGACCATTACGAATCATGTCGAGTGCCACGCCGATTGCGTCCGTAGATGCAGAGCAAGCGGTGGAAACGGTGAGGACGGGGCCCTTAGCCTTGAGGTAAATGGAGACGTTGCCGGGACCTTCGTTGGCAATGAGCATCGGAATGGTCATCGGACCGATACGACGGGGACCCTTTTCAAAAAGCGTCTTGTAGGTGGGAGCGTCAACTTCCTTACCGCCGATACCCACGCCGAGGATACAACCCACGCGAGCAGGATCAACGCCCTTAGCGGGTTCCTTACCCACGGTCTGCCAAGGATTGGGGCATTCTTCGGTAGCAACAGGAAGTTCTGCATAACCTGCATCCACCCATGCCTGCTTAGCAGCGGCCACAGCATACTGAGCGAAGAGCGCCAAACGCTTGGCTTCCTTCGGGTCGATGTAGTCGCCCACATTAAAATCCTTCACTTCACCTGCCACCTTCACATTGAGGCGGGAGGTGTCAAAACGCGTAATCGTGTTGATGCCGCAACGGCCTTCACGAATACCCTTCCAGAAAGTATCCACATCGTTACCGAGGGGCGTAATGCAACCAAGACCCGTGACGACGACTTTTTTCTTATCCATGATGTGATTTCCTTTCAAACTGAAAACTTACTTAGTCCACTCAACGGCGAGACCACCATACACAAGGCCTGCGCCAAATGCGGCCAGAATCAAACGATTACCGCGACGCAACAATCCCTGCTTCGACATTTCATCAAGGGCGATCGGAATCGACGCGCTGGAGGTATTCGCGAAACGATCAATGTTGACGTAGAACTTCTCCACGGGCACATTAATGCGCTTCACTGCAGCATCAATAATGCGAACGTTTGCCTGGTGCGGCACAATCCACGTGAGATCTTTTTCCGACCAACCGTAGTGTTCCATGCTCTTGGCAATGATATCGCAGAAGCTACGCACCGCAAAGTTGAACACCGAGCGGCCATCCATCTTCAAATCGCCAGGCTTTTCGCGAGCAGTTTCTTCCGTGCGTACGCCGCCTTCGCGGTGAATTGCCAAATAACCCGTGCCGTCAGCACCGATCAAATGGAAGCCGAGACCGCCAGGCTGTTCGCTGTTCTTCAACACCACTGCGCCTGCACCGTCACCGAAAAGACAGCAAGTATTGCGGTCGCTCCAGTTAATCGTACGGCTCATAATTTCGGTAGCAATCACCAAAACCGGGCGATTATCAATCTGCATCAAGCCCTTTGCCACGGTCAAACCATAGACAAAACCAGGGCATGCCGCAGCCAAGTCAAATGCCGCCGCATTCTTCGCACCCAACATTCCCTGAATAATGCAAGCCGTAGAAGGATAGACTGCGTAGTCAGGCGTGGTCGAAGTCACGATAATCGTGCCGATTTCCTCAGCGGAAACACCGGCATCCTCAAGTGCGCGACGTGCTGCCTCGCATCCTAAGGTCGATGCACTTTCTTCCGGGCCCACCACATGACGCTGGCGAATGCCCGTGTGCGAGAAAATCCACTCATCGCTAGTGTCAACCATTTTCGCCAAATCATCGTTCGTGATGACGCGCTGGGGCACTGCGGAGCCAGTTCCTGCTATATGCGTATACATCGTGCTCTTTGCTCCTTTGTAACTAAAATCTTTACATAGTATCCCATATTCCGCCAAATTTTGCAAACGCTTATGAAGCCAAATCCCTAACTTTTTATATTTTTCACCTTTATTTCCTCAAAAACACACCTTTTCTTCTCTATTCAAATTCTTTTTATTCGCTTTGTACGCTCATTCCTCGCTTACGATTTAAATGCATGATAAGACAGAATTAGTCGGATAATGAAGTTTTTTCATTTTTTGTGGAACATCGTCGTCCTAACACCCACGTGGAACACGCTTTTGGAGAAAACTAAGAAGATTTTGTTCCACACTCGCCCTTAAGTCGGCCCGAACTTCACTTGCTATTCCCATTTATTTTCTCCTCCCTAAAATTTATGCCTTTTTTAATTCCATTTTCCCAGGAACCAAAGATGCGCATTTTCTGCATAGAACGAATGCTATTAACTTCCATTTGTTTAAAGTGTATTGCATCATACGTATGAAATCATCCATCAAATCATAATTCTGTTTGCTTAGCATTTTTTGAGTGGTCTTATTTGTTTAAGGAGATCATTGTACAAAGTGTGCAGCGATATCGCCATCAACAAGTAGGTAAAAGGGTTGTCGAGAAAAAGTAAGATGGAAGAATCATGCAATCATATTAAGCGCTTATGGCCCTTTAATTTTCTTCGCTTTGAAGAACTATTATTGAGAAGTAGATGACTTAATAGAAACATTATTCCAATCATGAATAATCCGCTTTGAATTAATAATACCCAAAATAAATCAATTCAAGCCGAAGAAAATCCCCGTCAAAGGAGAGACTCAGACAACTTAATTTAACGACTCATTGATACAACGTCAAAGAAGGATAAAGGATCCTCAGTGCAGGGGAGTGAATAAAACGCGTTTCTATCGTGACAAGTCATACGGAAAATTCTCAGCTGAAACAATGCCTCTCATGAAAGGGGAGAATAAACGTTTTCTTTTTAAACACTCGTTCTATCCTTCTTAACACCTTAATCTCTTCTTCATAACCGATTAGAAAATTCTTCTTAACTTACGCATGGTTTTCGCGTAGCATTTCGGCTCTTCTTCATGACCGATTAGAGGAATTTCTTCTTAACCCTTAAGGCAAACTTCTTAACACACTAAACGTGTCTTCCTAAGCCGATATAAATATTCTTCTTAACACTCCTTGCATCCTCCTTTCTAATCGTAAACAGATCTGTCTTAACACCTTAAAACTCTTCTTCGTAATGGATTAAAACTTCCTTCTTTACAACCTTAAATTCTCATTCTTAACCATAAACACATCCGTCTTAATTTTCATTCTCCACGCAATTTAGCTTTCGTTTATTTATTTCAATAGGGTATGATTTACACAGCTATTAAAAAGAACATTCAGTTATTATGCCTTTGACTCTATCCAATGTGAAACTTTAGTGAGAATCCCTTAGGCATGTATTACTTCTAAATGACTTTTACGCCACGTTAGACAACAATCAAATTCTGCTCTTTATTCAGTTACATTTTGTTTAGAAATAGAAGGAGAACTAAGCACACCTTCCTATGTATACATACCTTGTTTGATGTGCATTTTCTCTCATTACCTAACAACTCTGGTTTTATATCCCTTGTATGTGATTGTTCCATGTATAAGATCAATTTCGTTAGACGAGAGGGAAGTCATAAATTTGTCGTTGTCTACTCAATTATTTTCCACCAAACGTATTTGACAGTCTGAGTGAAAATTTCTTGATTGCACACGAATACAAACAATGATGTTCAGACCTTCTTTAAAACGCTTCATTATCAAGGTTTGTTCCGTGCATTGACGTAGGAAGAGATTTACCACACTGTGTGGATTGTTTTGATGCAACACTTTCTCCTTCAACGATAGATAGGGTAAGTTATCTTTTTAACAGCAAGTCGTTTTCCATTTGTGGATTAACTATTTTAAAAAGCCTAGTTGTCTTGTTGTACAGTGCTACAAGTCAATAATCATGATTATCTTTACAATTTTCTCTAATCTAACGCTTTCATTTAATGCAGTGACGTAAAGAAAGGTGCTGAGTATCTTGTGTGTAATTCGTTTCGTTTTAAAATTCTTTTCTATTTAGATGGATGTTAGAAAAGGTCATTTTCACAACCGATTAAACGCTATTGCCATAATGCTCTTAGATACCGATTTAAAGATGTTTTATAGACTGTTTTATTGATTGCAACCCAAAGAGCAGCTCATGATAGGGTAGATTGATAACTGTTTCTAAATGAATTGAGGTTGAGACTAAAAGAGAAGACTCTTCCAACACTAATGAGCCGCTTGCACATAATACGAGATAGAGTAACCATTTTAAAAGGGAAGTTTTATACACCTTATCAAAGCATTGCTTTTAAGTTAATTAGTATTTAATTTCAGCGATAGATAAATCCACATTATAAGAGATATTAGATGACGGAGTTCTTAAATCCTTTTCTCTTCATTATTATATTCATTTATCCAAGGTTTCATTCCTACATGATCTACTCTCTTGCTACTCTTGAATGGCTTTCTAAAAGCAATCTGTTTGCTTCTTTTTTAAAGTTGTTTATGAATGTTTCTACCAGCATTAAAGCGTTTATTTTGTCTATAGCACAATGCAATCATAACCCGCATGAATGCGGGCTCGGTGAGAACAATAACTCCTCCTTAAAAATATGCTTAGTTATGCCTTTGAATCAGCGGGCGCGTATTTTAATTTGCGCAGGGCAAGGGCAAGCAATGCCAAATCTGCAGGATTTACACCAGGAATACTCGCAGCACGACGCAATGAATCTGGACGTTGGCGTAAGAGCTTTTCGCAGGCTTCATAGCGCAACCCCTTCACAGAAGCATAGTCAAAAGTTGGCGGAATTAAGAGTGCCTCATCGCGACGAAGCCGTTCAGCCTGGAGCGCTTCATGAGCAATGTACCCTTCATACTTTGCACGAAGAGTAAACTCCTCCTTCCAGTCAGCAGGGATGTGTGCGTAACATGTTGCATCAGCCCCACCGAAAGTCGCGGCGCTCTCAAATGTTTCCCCTTCGCGAGAAAGAAGCTTCCAACGATTCAAGCCGTTGCCATCCAACCACTCTGTGCGCCATTGAGCCTCAGTTTCACGTAGCCAATCCAATTCCGTAGCAGAGAGACTTAGCAACTCCTCCGAGACCAAACCCAACTTTACCGCATACGTATGCAAACGCAAATGCGCATCTCCAGGGCGCAACAATAATCGTCTTTCAGCGCGCGAAGTGAACATACGATAAGGTTCATCCGTTCCCTTCGTAATCAAATCATCCACCATTACGCCGATATACGCCTCATCTCTGGAAAGCAAGAGCGAGGGTTTTCCCTGCACAGAAAGTGCAGCGTTTACGCCAGCATAGAATCCCTGTGCAGCGGCTTCCTCATAACCCGTCGTGCCATTAATCTGCCCAGCAAAGTAAATCTCTGGACGATTCTTTAACGCCAAACGTCCATCCAGCGCGCGCGGATCAATGCAATCATACTCAATGGCATAGGCAGGCGCTGCAAACTCTGCACGAGAAAGACCTGGCACCGAACGCGTCATTTCGAGTTGGACCGATGCAGGAAGCGAGTTTGAGAGACCGTTAGGGTAGCACCAGGGGCAATCCTTTCCCTCAGGTTCCAGAATCACATGATGTCCGCCGCGGTCGCCAAACTTAACAATTTTATCCTCAATACTTGGGCAATAACGCACTCCCTCGCCGCTGATATCTCCACCATAAAGTGCTGATTCAGAGAGATTATTACGAATGATATCATGCGTTTCCAAGGTCGTATGCGAAAGATAACACGGCAACTGTGCTGTTGTGGCGCGTTGGTAAGCCGCAATCATCTCATCCGACAGTTCAAAATGAATCACGGACGAATCGTTTGATTTCTTTTCAACGTCAATACTTGAATTTTTACTCCCCTCTTCCCCAGCAAGAGAAGCGGTTTGATTGGAATTCAATAAGACAATCTTCTTACCTGAAATACTTTGTGAGCGATCGCCCATGCCACTCGGTAAGATATTTTCTTTTGACGATTTATCCTGATCAAAGCCCGCTTCAAAACCCTCCACGGCGCGATACGTGGCAAATCCATCTTTTACAATCCATAGAGGATTAGATGGTAACACTTCACCCTTTTCGCCGAAAGCAACCCCTCGCACAAATTGTGTTCCACGTGGAACGCTCTTTTGAGGAGAATCACTCTGATTGGTTAGTGTATCAAGACACTTCTGTGTTCCACGTGGAACGTTTATCTCTTCGCAAGAAGACTCAGGTGAACCTACTTCAGATATAATCGCTGTTCCACGTGGAACATTTTCACCATCGCACACTATTGGGCTCGTGAATTCTTCAGGGAGTTGTACTGTTCCACGTGGAACATTATAGTTTTCAACACCTTTCTGTTCCGCTTCAAATATTGCTCCCTTATTTGTTCCACGTGGAACATCTTCCGTATAAAGTTCACCTTCTGGAATTGTTTTTAATCCTTCTTGAAGCAGGCGCATACGGCGAGAGAAGAAGGGAACGGGGTCTTTCTCACCCTCTTGGCGTTGCACCAAGTGCCAATCCACTGAAGTATTAAGAATACGGGGTGGTGTGCCTGTTTTTAATCGTCTCCAACCTATCTGCGGTGAAATCTTTTTAAGCACTTCTGGAAGTTCAATTGCAGGGCGTGCATCACCGCCACCCTCTTTACCCACGTGTCCAATCCAAATCTTTCCGCCCAATGCAGTCCCCGAGGTTAACACCACACGCTTACAGTAGAAGATACGTCCATCGTCTAATTGAACGCCTGTTAAAGGTTCATTTTCAGTTGGGTCCTCGTCTTTTTTCGACTGAGTTTTATCAACCGTCTCAGTCAGTAATGCAGCGGTTTGTGGAGTTTCTTGAGCAGGAAGGAGATTAATTACGGTTCCTTCAATGAGAGTTAACTGTGGCAATTCTTCTGCAATACGGGTCATTCGCGCCGTGTATTCTGCCTTATCACACTGCACACGCACCGCTCTTACAGCTGGTCCCCGCGATGCATTAAGCATACGATATTGCAACCCGGTGAGATCGGCATTAAATCCCATTTCACCGCCAAGTGCATCGAGTTCTGCTACCAAGTGAGATTTCGCCAATCCTCCAACGGCAGGGTTGCACGGCATCAGTCCCAGTGTATCCCGTTGGGAAGTTATCAACATGACATCACACCCCATTCTTGCTGCCGCAAATGCTGCTTCACATCCAGCATGTCCAGCGCCAACCACAATGACGTCTGCTTTTATCTTTTCTGCCATACGTTTCATCTCACTTCCTTAGATTGCCAAATTATAACACATACACGCGCGGGCGCGTATTTACTTTTGTTACACAATTAGCGAAAAGATTAAACCTTTTATGCGACTACAGTTGAAATTCAAAGCCTATCCCACCGAAATTAAAGCGCGCTTCTGAGGTAGGGAAATCTACCCTCTACTTGAGCTTCTTGCCATTTAGTTTGATTTATTACCAGAAATGAATCTAAAAACGTTGAGTGAGACTGATAGATAAAAGATCCCTTGGTGATTGATTTCAATTTTTTTCCACGCATGCAGGTGCCAGGATTATTGGATAAAAGCTATACCGGTGATTGATTTATATCTTGGTTCCATGAGTGCAGGTTAGCAGGATTATTGTATTAAAAGATCACTTCTTTATTTCTTTCAATCTCTGTTCCACGGCACTTTTTCCCTTTGTTCATCCATTTTCCTTTTCTTCCTCGCTATACGAAACAAAAATTATCCCACTAATGCCTTGGTTTCTTCACTTTTTTAAAAAGCTTTTCTCACCCCCTTCTTCCTCTCTATAAATTCATGAATTATCAACAATTAAAGAACAAAAAATAGGGAAGAAAAAGGTCAAAAATTCGGTTTTACACCAAAAGTTATCAACAATTTGAAGAAAAAGTTATCAACAGGTTGTAGATAACTTTTATTTTTAACATCATTTGATTGATTTTTCAATGTCTTATTTTGAAGATAACTTGTTGATAACTTGTTGATAAAATGTCTATAAAGAATGGTAGACATTCGCTTTTTTTGGTGTCATAATAATGGTGTTTTGATTTGATTATCAACGCTTTAATTTGAATCCTTCGATTAAGTTAAAAATTGATCATTTTTTGTTAGCTGAACATTGCTGTTGATAATCTGTTCGATAAAGAGAAAAGTGTGGAACACGATGACGAACGACATTTTTAATTTGGCTGCTGACACCTTGTGGAAACGTGTCTTAACGCATTTGATTGAAGAGTTATCTGAATTGACTGTGATGAACCACTTTGGCATGGAAAGCCGTGGTATTTCACTTGAGAATCAGGTTTTAACTGTTGAACTTCCGGAAGATAAAGATGGTAAATTGCTCTTAATGAAGTTTTCCTTCTTTATTGAAAATGCCTTAAAGGCGGCCGATGCACCTGATGGCATTGAGCTCCGCTTTGTCAATCCCCAGCCGGTCGCACCGACACTGGCAGCAGATAACAGTGTTGCTGGCAATACTAAATCTGGTGCTGAAACGGTTTTACCCGAAATGACCTTTGACTCCTTTGTTGAAGGCCCGAGCAACCAATTTCCAGTGACCATGGCGCGTTACGTTGCTACCAAGCCTGGCGATGATGTCAATCGCACGAATCCGCTCTTCCTTTATGGGCCCACTGGGGTCGGTAAAACGCACTTGATGCATGCGATTGGTAACCTGGCTAAGAAGATTAATCCCTCTCTTTCAATTCTTTACACGACCAGTGAAAACTTACTCAATGAGTATGTGCGTTCCTGGACCAGTGACGCTAATAAGGAAACCTTCCGCCAAAAATTCCGTTCAGTCGACATCCTTCTCGTTGACGATATCCAATTTATGGCAGGGAAGAAGGGTCTTCAAGACGAATTCTTCAACATTTTTAACGCCCTTAAAGACAACCATCACCAAATTGTGATGACTTCTGACCGTGCTCCTAAAGAGATTCCTGAATTGATGGATCGTCTCGTAAGCCGTTTTGAGAGCGGTATTTGTGCAGACGTCGATATGCCTGCCTATGAAACACGTCTCAATATCTTGATGATGAAGTTGCGTTCCATTCCTGGAATCACCCTGAATCCTGAAGTATTAGACTTCATTGCTCAAAAGGTCACCAGTAGCGTGCGAGCACTCGAAGGTGCGCTCTCCTGCACGGTCAACTACGCACGTATGTTCCCTGCAAATATGTCCTCTGCTGTGACTGTTGAAGTCCTTGAAAAGAGCGTTTTGAAGAATTTTATTGCGCAAGAGGCCTCCATTGTTAAATTGACCTGCCACGATATCCAGAAAGCAGTCTGCGATTTTTACAATATCTCCATGGCAGATCTCAATGGCAAGAGCCGCGAACAGCATATTGCCATCCCGCGCCAAGTCGCCATCTTCCTCTGCAGAAAGTTTACCGACTGCTCTGCTACAGAACTTGGCCACAGCTTCAATCGCAGCCACGCCACTGCATTACACGCCTGTAATGTGATTAATGAACTCTATAAGAGCAATGATACGAAAATTGTCACCGCACTCAAGAGTATCATTTCTGAATTAGGTCGCAGCATCAGCGAACTCGAAAGACGCGAAGATTAATTCTTTCTCTTCTCACCTCCTTCATCGGGCGTCACTTCTGTGATGCCCGATTTCTTTTTATGTTCAAACGCAAGATTACACTGAATAAGTTGCGTCTTTGTAATTGAAGTGCGTAGGATTAAAGCAATAAACCCATTGGATTCTAAAGTCAAACCCATTGGATTCTAAAATCAAATCCATTGGATTTCAAAATCAAATCCATTGGGTTTCAAAATCAAATCCATTGGGTTTCAAAATCAAACCCATTGGGTTTCAAAATCAAATCCATTGGGTTTCAACAGAGGTAAGACTTGTTTTAGGCTTCACCATAGATAGTGTATGATTCTTTCTGTAAATTGATTTCAGAGGAGAAGAGGTCTTGGAGACAGGACGTACCCTGAAGGAAACACCTACCATCCCCCCCTCGCGAGGGGGGATGGTAGGTCGCGCCGATTCGTAGTATTCTTGTATAAACCAAAACAAAACAGGAGGTACTATGAAACCGACACCTATTAATGATACTGAACTCATGGAAATTATGCAACGCTTAATGAGCGAAGGGACCGAGGCTTTTCTTGACATCATGTCGAGAATGTATAATCTCGCCATGAAGTTTGAGAGAGAGTT
>JAEIGA010003906.1_pt1 | contig 23171 bp, 21 predicted proteins | sample 9270691 | NCBI WGS metagenome assembly JAEIGA01 (sample SAMN17057246, study PRJNA624740) | gut metagenome | biome: biome; isolation source: fecal sample | host: Bos grunniens | place: China: Xizang | collected 2019 | reverse complement strand
GCCGGTGGTTCTATTACAATTATTGCCGTAACTACACTTAACGGTGGAGATATTACTCACGCTATTCCGGATAATACTGGTTATATCACCGAAGGTCAGTTGTTCTTGAGAAAAGATACAGATGTAAACAAAGTAATTGTCGATCCATTCAGATCATTGTCTCGATTGAAACAGCTTGTAATCGGTAAAAAGACTCGTGAAGACCATCCTCAAGTAATGAATACAGCGGTACGTTTGTATAACGATGCATCTAATGCGAAAACAAAACGTGATAATGGATTTGACTTGAGTGACTATGACGAACGTTGTATAGAGTTTGCATCGGAATATTCAGTTAAATTACTTGCTATTGACGTTAATATCGATGTTGATGAAATGCTTGATACTACATGGGGATTATTTGGTAAATACTTTAAACCTACAGAAGTTAGTATCAAACAGAATTTGATGGATAAATATTGGAAAGGCAATTAAAAAATATGTTGGATGTATTTCAACATAAGGAGATCTTTTAATGGCAATAAAATACCAATTTAATAAGATTTCAATGCAAAGCTTGAATAAGCAATTGAAGATAAGACAAAATGCCTTACCGACGATTAAAAGTAAAGAGTCAGCATTGAGACTTACAGTAAAAAGACAGAAAGAAACACTTCGAGATTTGAGTGAATCTTATCAAGAAAAAATGGATAGCTTGATGGGATTGATGAGACTTTGGGGAGAGTTTCCGGAAGAGATTTTCAGCCTAAAAGAAGTAATTCTTAATATAGTCAAAATTGCGGGGGTAAAAACTCCGGAATTGAAACAAATAGATTATGAAGTTGCTAATTTTTCTCGTTTTTCCAATCCGGTATGGTTGAATGGCGGAATTGTTATATTAAAACAAATAACAGAGATTATTTGCCAAATGGAAATTGCAGAGAAAAAACTTGCTATTTTGGAATATGCAAGAAAGAAAACTACTCAGAAAGTAAATCTTTATGAAAAAGTTCAGATTCCTGAGTTTTCGGAAGCAATTCGTAAGATTAAGAGATACTTGGAAGATGTTGATAATCTTGAAAAAGCCAGCCAGAAAATTACAAAGCAACGGCAGGCTACTATGGTAAAGGAGGGATAAAAGCATGATCGAAAAAATGAAAAAAACAACATTGCTTATTTATCATTCCTCTAAAGATAAGTTTTTAAGTGAACTTCAATCTCTTGGTATGATGCACCTTGAAACTAATAACAGTGTACAATCAGAAGAATTGTCTGTAACAAGAGAAATGATTATAAGATTATCTAAGGCAAAAAAAGTTCTGGATTCTTATAAAAAAGAAGGAATTGTAGCTGCTAAAGAATTTGACGGTAATATTTCAGATTTGTTGTGTGAATTTGAAAGTAAGAAAAGTGAATTAGATTCACTTCTTACTGAACGTGAAAATTTGAAGAAAGAAAAAGTTGCAGTTACTCCGTTTGGAAACTTTAATAAAGAAGTTCTGAAAGAACTTGAAGAAAATAGAATAAAGATAAAAATTTATTCTGGTTCAAAAAAGAATTTTGCGAAGATTTCAAATGATAAAATAGTTTGCAGTCAGATATATACTGAAGGTTCAGAAGTTTATTTTGTTGTTTTTTATAAAAATGATGATGAATTGCAAGATATTCAGGGAACAGAATGTAAACTTCCTGATAGGAATTTATCAGAAGTAGAACAACGTGCAAATGAAGTAGAAGTTTTGATAAAAAAAGCAGAAGAAACATTGAAGAATATGGTAGGTATACTGCCGTATATCGAAAGTGAAATCTTAAAACAAGAAGATTTGCTTCATTATCAAGTTGCGTCAGAAAGTTTATCAACAGAAGTCGATGGAAAAATTCTTGTAATGACAGGTTTTTTTCAGGCAAAACAAGAGGAAAAAATAAAAACTTTTCTTGAAAAAGAAGATGTTGCTTATTTTATCGAAGAGCCAAAAGAAGAAGATGAAACTCCGATAAAATTAAAAAATGGAAAACTTGCAAGTTTATTTGAACCTGTAGGTAATTTGTTTAGTTTGCCTGGATATACAGAAATTGACGTTGTTCCGTTTTTTGCACCATTTTTCGCATTTTTCTTTGGTATATGTTTGGGTGACTTAGGTTATGGTTTGATAATTGTATTACTTTGTCTTTTTGCTTTATTAAAAGTAAAAAACAAAGGAATCAGAAATATCGTAAAATTAGGACTGATACTTGGTATTTGTACCGGAGTTGCAGGTTTTATGCTTAACGGTTTTTTTGGTACACAAATCATAAAAGGTGACGGTTCTGCAGGAATGCCTATTTTTGAATCGATAAAGAATTATGTAACGTTCAGTAATCCGAATGAAAGAACAGGTCCGATGGTTTTTGCTATACTTTTAGGTGTGGCACAGTTGCTTTTAGGTTATATTTTAAATGCTTACAATCGTTGTAAAAGTGACGGTTGGCAAGGTTTATTTCAGCCTATAGGTACAATTTTAATTATGCTCGGAGCTGTTGTTCTTGTAATGGTTTGGATGTACAAACCTACAGAAGTTAATCCGTTTGGAGACTTTAAGGTAGGACCTATACCATTAGGTAGTTATTTGATGACAGTAGGCGGCGGAACTGTTGCAGGATTAGTGAAATTAATGACAATCCTTGTAGCTGTGGGTGTTGTATTTGTTTTATTGTTCAATAATATCGGTAGTAATTTCTTTATACGTCCGGTAAAAGGTCTATGGGAAATGTACAATATTGTAACCGGTTTACTCAGTGACTTACTTTCATATATTCGTTTGTTTGCATTGGGACTTGCCGGTGGACTTTTGGGATCTGCATTTAACGACATAGCGTTGATGTTGAAAGATGTATTCCCGGGTGGAATCGTATTGACAATATTAATAATGATTATCGGTCATACATTGAACTTTTTGTTAAATGCGATTGGTTCGTTTGTTCATCCATTGCGTTTAACATTTGTAGAATTTTATAAAGCCGTTGGCTTCAATGGGGGCGGAAAACCGTTTATCCCTTTTAGTAATAAAGCATCAAAAAATAATAATTAACTTTTAAAAAGGAAGGAGTTTATAATGACATTAGGATTTGTTTTAGCAGGAATTGGTTTAGCATTGATGGTTGGTTTGGCAGGTTGTGGATCTGCATTTGGTACAAGTTCTGCAGGTAGTGCAGCAGTAGGGGCTTTAAAGAAAAAACCTGAAGGTTTTGGTTCTTATATGGTATTGGCTGCACTTCCGGCAACACAGGGTTTGTATGGATTTGTTAGTTACATTATCTGGTCTGGTTCTGTAAATCAGCAAATGGGAGTTTTAGCTGGTTCATTATGTTTAGCATCAGGTATAGCTGTTGGTTTGGTTGGTTTGGTATCAGCTATGTATCAGGCTAAAGTTTGTGCTTCTGGTATTAACGCAATCGGTTCAGGACATAACGTATTCGGTAACACAATGATTTTTGCTGCGTTCCCGGAATTCTATGCGATTTTGGCATTGGTTGCAAGTATCTTGATGAACGGTGTTGCTGCTTAATAGATAAAAATATAAAAAAAGAGCCTCGGAATTCTTCCGGGGTTTTTTTATGCAATAATCATAATATGAGAAGCAAAATGTTTTTTTGGAAAAAAGGAGCATGTAATGAAGCCGTTGAAAGTTGTAAGTGATTTTGCACCGGGCGGAGATCAGCCTCAGGCAATAGAAAAATTATCTACTAATTTAAAGGACGGAATGAAGTTTCAAACTCTGTTAGGTGTAACAGGTTCAGGAAAAACTTACACAATGGCAAAAATAATAGAACAGGTTCAAAAGCCCACACTTATTTTAGCTCATAACAAAACATTGGCAGCACAGTTATATCGTGAGTTTAAGGATTTTTTTCCGGATAATGCGGTAAAATATTTTGTTTCATACTATGATTATTATCAACCGGAGGCTTATATAGCATCACGTGATCTTTATATAGAAAAAGATGCCAGTATAAATGATGAAATTGAAATGATGCGACTTGATGCGACAAGTGCATTGATGGATAGACGTGACGTAATAATTGTAGCTACGGTAAGTTGTATTTATGGATTGGGAAATCCGGATGACTATAAGGATTTAAGTATAAGATTAAAAGTCGGTGATGAAATTGAACGTAAGGAATTGTTTTTGCATTTGGTAGAAATCCAGTATTCACGAGAAGACGACGTTTTTGAACGTGCTAACTTCAGAGTTAGAGGAGATGTAATAGATATTTTTCCGGCATATTCCAAAACAGGTGTTCGTTTGGAGTTTTGGGGAGATGAGATTGATAGAATAACTCGATTTGATGTAATGAATAATAAAGAATTGGAAGAAGTCAAAGAAATTACGATATTTCCGGCAAAACATTTTGTTACAAGTAAAGAAGCATTAAACGCCATTATTCCACAGATAAAAAATGAAATGGAAGAACGTTGTGAGTGGTTTAAAACACAAGACAGAATGTTGGAAGCTCAGCGGTTGCGTTCAAAAACAGAGTATGATTTGGATATGCTTTCAGAAATAGGATATTGCAAAGGTATCGAAAATTATTCCAGATATTTTGCACATCGCGGAGTCGGAGAACGTCCTTCTACGTTAATTGACTTTTTTCCGGAAGATTTTTTAATGTTCATAGATGAAGCTCATGTTTCCGTTCCGCAAATAGGCGGAATGTCTAACGGAGATAAAGCAAGAAAAGAAGCTTTGATTGAATATGGATTTCGCCTACCCTCTGCACTTGATAATCGCCCACTGTATTACAGAGAATTTGAGTCACTTATATCACAATGTGTTTTTGTTTCAGCAACCCCCAGAGATGAAGAAAAAAAGATTTCCGAAGCGATTGTAGAACAGATTATTCGACCTACAGGTTTGGTAGATCCCGAGATTTTTGTTCGTCCTACGAAGTTTCAAATTGATGATATTATGAATGAAATAAGTGAAACTGTTGCCAAAAATGAACGTGTCCTAATTACGACATTGACAAAAAAAATGGCTGAAGATTTAACTGAATATCTTGCAAATCACGGAATAAAGGTTCGTTATCTTCATTCTGAAATAGAAACTATAGAACGTGTTGAAATAATAAAAGGACTTCGTGCCGGAGACTTTGATGTTTTGATAGGGATAAACTTATTACGTGAAGGTCTTGATATGCCGGAAGTTTCACTTGTAGCGATAATGGATGCAGATAAGATAGGTTTTTTACGTTCTGCTACATCATTGATTCAAACTATAGGGCGTGCAGCAAGAAATGCTAACGGACGTGTAATAATGTATGCAGACAGAGAATCTGATGCAATGAAAGAAGCTATTGCTGAAACAGAACGTCGTAGAGAGATTCAGCTTGAATATAATAAAAAAAATGGAATAGTACCGAAAACAATTCGTAAAAAGATTGAAGATATTTTAATAAGACAAAAAGATTTAGAAATACGAGAGGAAAATAATCAGCTTGCAGAAATGCAAAAGAAATACAATTTTTTAGATTCTACATCCCGGAAAAATTATTTAAAGCAGTTGAAAGCAGAAATGATGGAATGTGCTAAAAATCTGGAATTTGAAAAAGCTGCTGTTTTAAGAGACGAAATAGAACAGCGTAAAAAAGAATGGAGTATGTTAAAATAAAAATAGTGTGACTTTACAAGTCACACTATTTTTATTTTGTTATAGATGAAACTTTGTTTGTATCATCAACATGTACGACAATTGGTTTAAATGTGTTGGCTTCGTTTTTGTCCATAATAGCATATGATATGATGATTACCTTATCACCTACAGCAGCGATTCTGGCTGCAGGTCCGTTAATACAAATGACTCCGCTGCCTCTTTCACCTTTGATAGCATAGGTTTCAAAACGACTGCCGTTATTTAGATTTACCACTTGAACTCGCTCGTTTTCAAGGATATCGGCAGCCTCTAATAATGCTTCGTCTATGGTTATACTACCGATGTAATTCAACTCAGCTTGGGTAACTGTAGCTCTGTGGATTTTCCCTTTCATCATGGTTAAAAGCATAATGTTTCTCCAAATATATGATTATCAATTAATCTTGTTTTACCAATGTATATTGCTAATGCAAGAATATTTTTATTTTCAACAAAAGAAACATCTTGCATTTGTTCATTAACAATACTGATATAATCAATTTTTGCGCAAGCAATTTTTTCTATTTCAGTACGTACACAATTTATCAGAACATTTGCGGAAGTTTCTCCTTGCTCTTGTAAATAAACAGCTTTCTTAATAGCTTGCGAAAGAATTAACGCATCTTTTCTTTCACTTTCAGATAAATAACGATTTCGAGAACTCATGGCAAGACCGTCATATTCTCTTACAATGTCACAAGGAACAATATTTATATCAAAATTTAGGTCTTTTACCATTTGTTTTATAATGTATAATTGTTGAATATCTTTTTTTCCGAAGTAAGCATTGTCAGGTTGTATAATGTTGAAAAATTTGCTGACAATTGTACAAACCCCTCTGAAATGTCCGGGACGTTTTAAACCGCATAGATTATTTTGTAAATTATTGATATCTACATAAGAATATAGATTAGCAGTTAATTCTTTAGCTGCAGGAAAAAATACTGCATCAATACCGGCTTTTTCTGCTTTTTCTAAATCAGCTTCCAATGTACGCGGATATTTTTCAAAATCTTCATTTGGTCCAAATTGTATAGGATTTACAAATATAGTCATTACAGATACGTCATTTTGTTTTACGGCTGCATCCATCAGTGATACATGACCTTCATGCAAAGCTCCCATTGTAGGAACATATCCTATAGATAGATTTCGCTTTTTTGCATCTTTTGAAAAAGCACGCATTTCTTCTATTGTTTCAATTAATTTTACTTTCATTTAATGTACTCACTTTCTAATTTATTAAATAAATCTTCATCCATTTTATAAGTATGTTCTTCACTAGGGAAAGTTTGATTTTTCACTTCAGAAGTGTATTTATTTATTCCATTAATAATTTCTTGTCCGACATTTGCAAATTGTTTTACAAAACGTGGAAGTTTACTGCAATTAATACCCAACGCATCTTGAAATACCAAAACTTGACCATCTGTATTATTTCCGGCACCGATACCTATTGTAGGAATTCTTAACATTTTAGAAATCATTGTAGCAAGTTTTTCTGGTACACCTTCTAATACAATTGCAAAAACACCGGTTTCTTGCAAAAGTAAAGCATCTTCGATGATTCTTTTAGCAGTGTTGTAATCTTTACCTTGAACTTTAAAACCGCCAAAAACTTGAAATGACTGAGGTGTTAATCCCAAATGTCCCATAACGGGAATCTTTGCTGCAATCAAAGCTTTTATACTGTCAATTACTTCTATACCACCTTCGAGTTTGACGGCATTGGTATCTGACTCTTTCATTATTTTTCCTGCGTTACGAACAGTTTCTTCTGCTGAGATATGATATGATAAAAATGGTAAGTCAGTTACCAAAAACATATCAGGTAAAGCTCGTCGTACTGCACGAGTATGATAAATCATGTCTTCTATTGTAACAGGAATTGTATTTCCTTGACCTTGTATTACATTACCGAGAGAATCTCCGATTAGGATTACATCTAGATTTGTTTCTGCTAGCAATTTAGCAGAAGAATAATCATAACAGGTAAGCATGGTGATTTTTTCACCGGATAATTTCTTTTTTTGAAATAAAGTAATATCTCCCATTTTTTTACTCCTAGTTAGATATTTCAGTAGGGGAATATAAATAAATAAATTAAAAAAAGGAACAGAAAAAGTTTGTAAAAATGGTAATAAAGAAAAATCTTATAAAAAACAGAAAATTAATAAAACCATATCCGATAAATGTAGTAATCTATTGTAACTAAGAAATACAAAAAGGATAAAAGAGATTTAGCGTTATGAATTTATCGCAGAATTTGAATGTACAATTATCTCAGAAACTTGTTTTATCTCAAGAGATGCTTCAATCGCTGGAATTGATACAGTTGCCGGTATTAGAATTGAAAGAAAAAATAGAACAAGAAGTTATGGAAAATCCGGCATTGGAAATAGTTGAAAAAGATGATTCCAGGAAAGAATTTTCTCAAAAAGAAAAAGATTTAGATGATGAAGTTTTCGACGAGCGTGATAGATATTTTTGTGAATCAAACAATAACATTTATTCATCGTATCGCAGCAGCAATTCAGATGATGATGATAGTAAACGAATGTTTTTAGAAGGAGCTGTATCTTTAAAAGAAGGACTTCATGACAAATTAAGATGGCAGTTACGATTGTCAAAAATGGATGAAGAACAAAAAGAAATCGGAGAAACTATTATTAGTTATGTAGATGCAAATGGTTTTTTTAAAGAAGATTTAATGGCTCTTTTCCCGGATAATACAGACGAAGCATTGGAAGTGTTGGAAAATATTCAAATGTTTGATCCGCCGGGGATAGCGACAGCAGATGTTCGTGAAGCTTTATTATATCAATTGGAATCTTTGCCGGAAGATGAAGTAAATGAAACAGCTTATGAGATTGTTCGAGATTATTTTCATTTGGTTTTAGAACGCAAGGATGTCCAACTTGCAAAAGCTATGGGAATATCAATTGATGAGATAAAAAAAGCATTTGTTTATTTGACTCAATTTGAATTATATCCTGGACGAGCGTATGACAACAGTGCGAACAATTACATTGTTCCTGATGCTATTGTTTACATGAAAGATGGTGAATTGCAAGTAGAAATTAATAATGAAGTCTTGCCGGAATTAACTATAAGTGAATATATGGAGAAAATTGCGAAAGAAGCAAAAGCACGTCATGCTAAAGATGAAAAAAATAAGTTTATACTTGAAAAAGTAGCTTCAGCAAAAAAGTTTATAGAAATAATTAGAAATAGGAATAATTCTTTATTTAAAGTAATTCTTGCAATAGTTCAGGCACAGAAAGAATTTTTTAGACGTGGATCGAAGTATTTAGTTCCTTTAATAATGAAAGATATAGCAGAAGATGTAGGCTTGGCAGAATCAACAATTTCAAGATTAACATCATCCAAATATATTCAAACTGAATGGGGAATCCATGAATTGAAGTATTTTTTTACCAATGCAATAAAGAAAAAAGACGGAGATGTACAATCATCGGAAAGTGTACGTGAAATGATAAAAGAGATTATAGAAGAGAATGTAGGAAAGAAAATATCTGATCAAAAGATTGCAGATATACTTCAAACACGTGGTATTCGTATTGCCAGAAGAACTGTTGCAAAATATCGAAATATTTTAAACATTCTTCCGTCTGCAAAAAGAAACATTTGATTTATGCTTTTAAAAATGTATACTTACATAAGAAGATTTTAGAGATAATATAAGGAGGACACTATGAATCTAATAATTCAAGGTTGTAAAACATTTAGTGTTTCAGACTCAATGAAAACTACTATTGAGGAAAAGGTTGCAAAATTTGACTATTTTAAGGAAAATATAAAGGAGATAAGCTTTCATCTTGATAAAGAAAAGTTTGCATACAAAGTAAATGTGACAATGATTACTCATAAGCTTGGAACATTTGAATTTACGGCAGAAGATGAAGATATGTATAACGCTATTGATAAAGTTATACATAAAATAGAAGAAAAGATTCATCGAGAAAAAGGAAAAATGCAAGAACATAATTCAAATCGTGAAGGATATATAGAATCATTAGCGGAAACAGATGAAGTATAATTTGTTTTTATTGTTATAAAAAATAGAGGGACTGCTTGTTGTAATAAATAACAGTAGTCTCTCTATTTTTTTTGATTTGAATTGTTTATAAATAAAAAGAAGCCACTTTATAAAAAAGTGGCTTCTTTTTATTCTATAATAATCCCTTAAATTATTCGCTTAATGTTTCAATAGCTTCAAGAGCTCTTGTTCTGATATCTCTGTTATAGTTTCCGTGCTGAATTTCAGAAAGTAAATAAATAGCTTCTGAATAATTCATAGGATTTCCTTTGGCAATATTTTTAACGGCATCAATCAATGCAGCTACCAAATTATGATCCGGACGGTTTGTAGTTCTATACATATAACTTAATGCTCTTAATATATCACCTGAATCATCACTCATGTTAGGGTCAGCAAGAGCAAGACAAATTTCAGCTTTTACTGCACTATGTGGCTCTGTATTTAAAGCATTTAATAAAGAAAGTCTAGCTCCGGCACCACCAATTTTAGCCATGACTTTTACAGATTTTCTTCTTATTTCAGGGTAATCGTTTTTTAATCTACCATTTTCGAATTCTCTTCTGATAGAACCCTCTCCCATTAAAAAATCTACAAGTTCAACAAGTTTTTTATCGTCTTCTGAATATTTTTCAGAATCAAAACCGTTTAAGATTTCATCTAAAACGCGTTCTTTAGAAGTTCTATCTCCAGCTTTTACTTCTGAAAGATAATTTTTCAATTTTTGTTCTTTTCTTGATAACAATTCTTCTTCCGGTGTACTTGCAAAAGTATTAAACACACTAAAAGTAAGTATAGTACAAATAAAAACTAAAATTGTTCTTTTCATTTCTTTGTTTCCTCTTTATTAACTAAGATTTTTTTAAAAATTTTTAATAATGGATATTACTTTTTGTCTAACTTCCATGACTCTTTTTCGTAGACAAAATCATAAACGAAATTGTGCTTATCGTCAAGCATACAATTTACTTTGATATTTTTTTCATCAGTTTGTTGAAAATCTACATATTTTAACGCAACACCTTCACGTGAAGGAATAACAATATAAGTAAAATAATCTTTCGCAGAACGTAAAACAATTTTTTTTCGTTTTAAATAACCTGATTTTTTAGACATTTTTAACAGTTCATCTGGATTTTCTATAAATGAACGATAATTAATACTTAGACTGTTGTACCAACCGTCAAAATCTCCGGCTAAAATTTTTTCTTCTATAGTTTGAAATAGTCCGCATATTTTAGAATCCAATTCATCAGAATGGATATCTTCCAATTTAAACTTTAAGCGAGAGTCTATCATCGGATTATCTGTGATTACTTCTATTTCCGGAAGTTGTTTTGGAGTATCTTGATTTTCTTTTTGTATGGTAACTTCTAAAATTTTTTTCGGCGGAACATTTAAGCCTTCATCTTTGAGTGTTGATTCAATATTTACTGAAGTTTCTTCCTTTATTACGATTTCAGTGGTTTCAACAATTTTCTCTTTTTCTGTGATGACTTCTTTGGGAGTATTTTTACAACTGATAAAACATAAAAGTATACATATAGATAAAAATAAATTGCTTTTCATAAAAACCTGTTTTTTGATATAAATATTTCTTGAATTATAAAAGACATTTTTTAGATGTCAAATTGTTTTTTTATCGGGAAGATAAATTATGTCAAATAATAAGCTTGTATTGATTCGGAAAAGACTTGAAAATATAGAGAATCCGATAATTTTTGCATTAACAGAACGAACAATCTTTCGATACGAATCAGATTTTATGAATAAGTTTGGTGATTTTTGGAAAGAATACAGAGAGCTTAAGTTAAAATTTTTTGTAAAGAATGAAACTTTTGAGGATATAGAGAAAAAACTTTTTTCTTATTATTTTTCAGAGATTCTTTTCAATAATTGTGCAAATACAGATTTACCCATATTATCTATTTTTACAAAGGATTTGAATCTTTTATCATTAGTTACGGAGCGACTTCTTTTGGGAGTATCTGTAGCACAAACAAAGTTCCAGTCTGAACCGGGACTTTATCAAAAATTAGCAAAAGAAAATAAAAAAGAAGAAATAATGCAAAAATTAACCAATTCTGAAGTAGAAGAAAAAATTCTTTTGCGTATAGAAGAAAAAGCAAGACGATTTAATTTTGTTAATCCGGACTTTAAACCAAAAGTCGCAGTTACATTTTATAGAGATTGTATTATTCCGCTGACTAAAGAAATAGAGCTTGCTTATTTATTGAATTGTAAATAACAATAATTAAAAATTAGATTCCATTCGTAAAATATCCATTTCTTCCGGTTTTATAATATTTCCGTCAGTATCGTATAAAATTGCAGAAAAAGATTCTGTATGTTTTGCTTCTAAAGACGGATTTCCGTGTTTGTCGAAAAATTGAATCTTTCCCAAGACAATGGTTTTCATATTTTTTCCGATTAATACAAGCTTATCGTTTGGAGTTATTTTATTGTAAATTTTAAGATTAACTTTTTCATCGGTTGATAAAACCATTGCTGCAAGTCTGGTGTTACGTTTATATTCTGCAGAACTTGCAATATTTGCATCAAGCCAAGGTTTTTTATAAAAAAATCCGGTTGAAAACTCTCGATGAGAAACAACATCCAGCTCATGATAAACTTGTTCCATTTTATCAAGTGACTTTCCGGATAAAATGCAATCAATAACATATCTATATGCACGGACAATACTTGAAATGTAAAGAATGGATTTCATTCTGCCTTCGATTTTAAAACTTGAAACACCGGCATCGATTAAATCCTTAACATGTTCTATCATACAGATGTCTTTTGATGATAATATGTATGTTCCGTTTTCATCAGCCGACACGTCAAAAGTGTCATTTTCACGAGTTTTCTCTTTTAGAAAAAACTCCCATCTACAGGAATGAGCACAATCTCCCTGATTTGCCGATCTAGTTCCGTCTTCTTTTTGAGTTCCTAATCCTTTAGTTGTCATATAAGATGAAAGTAAACATCGTCCGGAATATGCGATACACATAGCTCCGTGAATGAATGCTTCAAGTTCTAAATCCGGTAATTCTTTTCGTATTTCTTTAATTCCTTCAATATTGACCTCACGTGCTAAAACGACACGATTTGCACCGATGGAAGAATACATTTTGGCAGCATATTGGTTTGTACAATTTGCTTGTGTGCTTATATGTACAGGAATTTCAGGAGCGTATTTTTTGGCTAAATAAAAAACTCCCATATCGGAAATAATCATTCCGTCCGGTTTTATTTTTGCAAGAAAAGTCAATGCATTGATAATTCGCTCTTTGTGCTCTGGCATAAAATAAATATTTAATGCGATATATATTTTTTTTCCGATGCAGTGTGTATATTTTACGGCTTCATCAAGTTCTTCACGAGTAAAGTTGTCCGCATTTGCACGAAGGGATAATTTATCAAGGCCTGCATAAACAGCGTCTGCACCATAATGAAATGCAACTTTTAATTTTTCAAAATTACCTGCCGGTGCTAATAATTCAAGCATAACTTTTTCTCCTATTTACTTTGCCAAATGTTTGTTTAAAAAATCGGTTACAACTTTTATATAATCTGCTTTATCACTTTGAACCATTCCCAGACAGTGTGCAGATTTAGGAAAAATATGAAATTCTTTTGGTTCGAGTGCATTTGCAAAAATTTTTTCACTGTTTTCTATTTCTACGGATTGGTCTTTTCCGCCGTGTAAAATAAGTAAAGGTCTCGGAGAGATTTTTGAAGCAACTATATCTGCACGATAAATATCATCTGTAGGATTCATTCCGGATTTTTCTTTTATTATGTTGATGGCATTTTCGCTCAAATCGTCCCATATTCTGTCTTTAGGTGCAGCATCTTCTAATACGACTTTTAATTGTTCGTATCTAGCTCCGGCTAAAACAGCACGTAATGCTCCGTAAGAAAACCCGAAGATTCCGATTTTTTCCTTATTTACGTCCGAACGAGCTGAAAGAAAAGTGATTATATCACCTATATCTTGTAAGTCTTTCTCTAAAGAATTAATAAACTTCTTAGGCTTTTTTGCATAATTCCACATTCTAGGATTGTAAACAAGTAGTTGATATCCGTGTTCTAAAAGGAAACGAGATTGATAAAGTCCGAATGATAAGTCAGAACTGTATCCGGGAACAATAATTAATGTACCTTTTGCATTTTCAACGGGAATAAACCATCCATCAAGTTTAATTTTATCTCTTACGGGGATTTTAACTTCTTCATATTTTTCAATACGATATTTTTTTGAAATATCATTTTTTACGTAGTCATAATCATTTCCTGGTGTATATCCTTCGAATCGCATGAAATGAAAAGCAACGGCTTCATCTTTACTTTTAAAAGCTTTATCAGTTGCTTGCAGATAGGCTTTCCAGTCGTTGTTTCTTTTCATTCTTGTTTTTTCAGAGACTGTTTGTGCTGTCAACAATGACACGTTAAAGATGACAAAAAGTAATAAAAAAATCTTTTTCATAAAGAATAATTTCCCCCTAAAGAAGTGATTGTGCATTTATATAACAACTTTAATTCATTTACAAGTACGCCTTTTTTGACAAAACAGAGCAATTTCAGTATAACGAAATATCAATTAATAAAACCAAGAGGCGACTATGAAAAGTGAAGATTTTATAAAACAAGTAAAAGAAAAAATCCTTAATGCATTGAGCGAAATAGCAGGAAAGGAAGCTGCCGAATTGCCGGAATTAGTAACGGAAATCCCACCGCAGCAAGAATTAGGGGATTTAGCATTTCCTATGTTTAAATATGCAAAAGAACTTCACATGGCACCGCCGAAAATTGCGGCAGAAATACAAAATAAATTAAATGAATGTGAGCTTATCGCAAAAAGTGAAATAAAAGGTCCGTATTTAAATGTTTTTCTGAATCGTAGCTTGTTATCACAAGTAGTATTAAGTGAAATCCTTGATAAAAAAGAATGTGTCGGTACATTGGATAAAAAGAATGAAAAAGTACTTATCGAGTTTTCATGTCCGAATACAAATAAGCCGCTTCATTTGGGACATTGTCGAAATAATGTTCTAGGTGATAGTATTGCCAGAATATATAAAAAAGCCGGATTTGATGTTACAAAAGTGAACCTTATAAATGACAGAGGAGTTCATATTTGTAAGTCAATGCTTGCATATCAAAAATTCGGTGATAATTGTACGCCGGAAAGTATGAACAGAAAAAGCGACCATTTAGTCGGTGATTTTTATGTAAAGTTTGCGATAGAAGCGGAGAAAGAATCTGATCTTAATAAAGAAGCTCAAGAAATGCTTATAAAATGGGAAGCAAAAGACTCGGAAGTACGAGCATTGTGGGAAAAAATGAACAATTGGGCTATCGGCGGAATAGAAGAAACTTATAAGAAAATGGGAATTTCTTTTGATTGCGTACAGCGAGAAAGCGAAACTTATATTCTCGGAAAAGACATTGTACAAGACGGATTGAGTAGAGGTGTTTTTTATAAAGAAGAAAAAGACGGAAGTGTCTGGATAAATAATGAAGATGTAGGACTTGATAAAAAAATAGTTTTACGCGGTGACGGAACAAGTATTTATATTACACAAGATATCGGAACGCTTGTAAAGCGTCAGGAGCTTTTTGGTTTTGACAGAATGATTTATGTTGTAGGTTCGGAGCAAATCTATCACTTTCAGACGTTATTTGCCATTATGAAAAAGCTTGGTTATAAATGGGCAGATAAGTGTTATCACTTAAGTTACGGAATGGTAAATCTTCCTGAAGGAAAAATGAAAAGCCGTGAAGGAAAAGTAGTAGATGCTGATAATTTAATGGAAGAATTACAGGAATTGTCTTATGAAGTTGTTTGCGAAAAACATCCTGATTGGACAGATGAAGAAAAACAAGAAACTGCAAGGAAGATAAGTTTAGGAGCATTAAAATATTATCTTTTGAACTTTAATACAGGTAAAGATGTAATGTTTGATCCGAAAAAATCTATCAGTTTTGACGGTAATACAGGACCGTATTTGCAGTATACAACAGCGAGAATCAATTCGTTGTTGAAAAAAGCCGGTGATTTTTCATTGTATCCCGAAATGTTAAAAGACTATTCATTTTGTGATGAAGAATGGCAAGTGGTATCTAAGTTGATGCAATTTGAACGTGCGGTAGCACAAGCGGCAAATGAATATTCACCGTTGGAAGTTTGTAATTATTTGTACGATTTAGTACGTTTGTACAGTAAAATGTATCATGAATTACCTATTGTTACGGCAGAAAAACAACAAGAAAAGAATGTTCGTCTGATGATAACAAAAGCAGTACAATATGTGTTGACATCGGGATTGGAACTGTTAGGTATAGATGCTCTTGAAAAAATGTAAATAAAGGTATTTGATATATAAAGACTTAGTTATGCATGAAGCAAAGCTAAGTCTTTATATATTGATGAATTGTGGTAAAATGTAAAGTTTAAATTGTAAAAAAATAAAAAAAATATAAAAAACCGCAAAATAACGGTGTTTTTAAAATTACATAATATTGCATTATTATTTATATTTTTAAAGAAAAGGAATGATAAAGTAATGAATATTATAGTAGGAAGTTTAAAATTACAAATTGTTAACGATTTTTTAGATGCTTTTGGTGTAAGAGGAGATAAAATCTTTTCCGTGCAAAATGCAAATATGTGTTTTAATGTATTAGAAAAGGAAAATATAGAAGTTTGTTTTTTAGAATCTCTTGCAGGCGAAAAAAACATTAAAGATTTATTGCCGGCAATACATAAAACCTCACCTAAAACAAAAGTTATTTTATGGAATGGCGATTCAAGCAATATATGTAAAGAAATTGTTTGCAATATAAAACAGTCATTGTTTAAACAAGATGAAATTATGATAGGAAAATCAGCTGTAATGCTTAATACTTTTAAAACGATAACAGCTGCGGCATCTTCGTCATCAAAAGTTTTACTATTGGGTGAGAACGGAACCGGAAAAGAGATGGCAGCCAAAATGTTACATCGAGAATCATTAAGGGCGAAATGTCCTTTTGTATGTGTGAATTGTGCGGCTATTCCCGAAACATTGATGGAATCAGAATTTTTTGGATATGTAAAAGGAGCTTTTACCGGAGCGACGAGTGACAGAATAGGTAAATTGGAACAAGCTGACGGCGGAATACTATTTCTTGACGAAATAGCTGAAATGCCGTTATCAATTCAGTCAAAATTGCTAAGAGCATTGCAAGAAATGAAAATATGTCGAATAGGAAGCAATAAAGAACGTGCAATAGATGTACGTATCATAGCTGCGACAAATAAAGATTTACGGCAAGAAGTCATAAAAGGGAGATTCAGAGAAGACCTTTATTATCGTTTGAACGTGATTTCGATACGGTTACCGGCATTGCGAGAAAGGTCGGATGATATTCCTTTTTTAATTGACTATTTTACAAAAAAATTGTCTGTAGAGAACAATCTTGAAATGAAAAAGTTTGATAAAGATGCGATGGCTTATTTGAAAAAATATTCTTGGCCTGGCAATGTTCGGCAATTAAAAAACTTTGTAGAAAGATTGATGGTTTTGGAAAGTAAGACAGTTATTTATTTAAATGATGTGCGCAAATATATTGACGAAGACGACTTTTCTTCAAAGTCAGACGATTTTTGGAAAAAAATCAGTGATTTTTCATTAAAAGAAGCCAGAGATTTATTTGAATCTATTTTTATAGAAAAAAAATTAAAAGAAAATCATTATAATCTGACAAAGACGGCTAATGTTTTGGGGGTTTTTCCCAGTAATTTAAAAGTGAAGTTGAGTAGATTAAGATTTGATGCTTAAAAAAAGGGGCAATAAATGGACTATCAATCATTTAAACATTTGTTATTAAAAGGATCATTGAAAAATTCTTACTTATTTTCCGGAGTAGAAATCGGAGATAAAAAAGAAGCATTGTCTATATTAAAGCAAAGGTTGTTTGGTAAAGATAGTCCGACTGTTTATACATTTTATTGTGACTCGGAGTTTATTCCGGCAGAGTTTTTAAATGCAGTACAGACAGCGGGACTTTTTTCATCGACAAAGCTTATTTTACTTAAAGGAATAGAACAGGCAAAAGAAGTTGTAGTAAAAACATTGACGTCACTTTTATTGCCGCAATCAATCGAAGCCGGTCATTATGAAGAAGTTTTTTTACCTTCCCCGAAAGAAAATACTCAATTAAAAGCATATTATGAAAAAAAGGAAAATCGTTATTTCTTAAAGAAGATAAAGGAAGCAGATAAGAAGAAAATAGTAGATATTTTTGCACGTTGTAATTTTTCAATTTTAGATAAGGATACTTTTTTGGTTGTATCTGACGAAACAAATGAAAAAATCCCTGAAGCAATAACAAGATTATTTCCTGAAAACCAAACAATTCAGTTTTTTGAAATGTTTGAAAATAAAAAAACAGATTGGATTCGTATGGAGTTTGGAAAATACAATCTATCTATTGATAATAGTTCGATTACGTTATTACTTGATATGGTTGAGAATAATAAAAGTGCGTTAGAACAAGAAATTAATAATATTGCAACGACCTTGTTACAAAAAAATGCATCAGGAAAAAACGTAACTCATGAATTAATAGAAGAGTACTTATATCATTCAAAAGAAGAATCGCCTTTTTCGTTATTTGCCGCATTAATTGCAAAAAAACGGGACAAAGCATTGGAAATCTTAGATAAGTTATTTATTGCAGACCCGGACGGTATTTTGCCGGGATTATTATGGTCACAACGTCGTGCCGTAAGAATTATAGATTTGTATGAAAATATGAAACAACCGAAAGAAGTAATTTTTCGCGAGTTGTTTATTAACGGAAAAAAAGTTCAACAGGAATTATCGATGTTGTTCGGGCATTTTTCTTTTCGTCACGCCGTTCATGCGTTGAATAGACTTTCACAATTAGAATATTATTTGCGAATATTACCTCAGAGTTTAAAACAAGTTCAGTTGCAACTTTTTATTCTTGATTATATTGACGGAAGAATTGACAGAGATTTTCTGCAAGGTGATCTCCAATTTGTGGTAAGCTAGCCAATTCTTCTTTTGATATTTTTTTTAATTTCTCAACAGAACCATAGGTTTGCAGTAAAAACGTAGCTCGTTTTTTTCCTATACCCGGAATATTTTCAAGTTGTGTTTTTAGACTGTCTTTTTTGTAACGGTTTGCCAATCTGGTATTACTGAATCGGTGTGCTTCGTCACGTATATGTTGAATTATTTTAAGAGCATAGGAACTTCTTGGTAATATAATCGGGTCTTTTTGATTTCTGATGAAAATGTGCTCTTCTTTTTCGGCAATAGCGGCCATGGCAACATTAATTCCAAGTAAATCAATGATTTCTGCGGCTGCGTTTAATTGTCCTTTTCCACCGTCGAGGAGTATCAAATCGGGAAAATCTTTCTTTTCTATTTGTAATTTTTGATAGCGTCTTGCCATTATTTCTTTCATCATTGAATAATCATCAGGATGCCCCTCCCCTTCTACGTTAAATTGTCTGTACAATGAACGTTCAGGATTTCCGTCTACAAAGACAGACATTGCCGCTGTATTGAACTTTCCGTTTAAAGTTGCGATATCAAAACACTCGATTTTTCTGGGAATCTTTTCTAATTGCAAAATCTTTTTTAATTCACGTAAATGATGAATCTTTTCTAATTTGAGCTTCTTTTCTTCATAGAAGATTTCAGCATTGTCAATTGCTAGTTTTGTCAATCGTCTGTCTTTTTGAATTGTAGGTTTTTCTATTTTAATTCTACAACCACGCTTTTTTTCGATGGCACTGTAAAAAAGCTCTTCATCTAAAAATGTGTCTCTGAAATATATTGTTGTAGGTAAGAATATTTCATTTAAATAATAAAGATTGAAAAAATCTGCAATAAACTCAGTGTCCGGAAGTAAACGGGTAAATAAGAAAGTTTTTTTATCATTAACAATTCCGTTTCGTACACTGATAACGGAAACAGCTGCAGTTTCTCCGTCTTGATATATTCCTACATAATCATTATTTTCCGCACTGTTATTTTCTTGCATGAATTGGTCTGGTTTTATGTCTTGTACTTGTTTTATTTGGTCTCGTATATGTGCTGCTTTTTCAAACTTTAAGACTTTTGAATATTTTGTCATTTCTCGGGTTAATGTTTTTATTAACGGTTCTGTATTACCAGCAAGAAAATCTTTTGCAGCTTTTATCCGGCGTAAATATTGTTTTCTGCTTATTATAGAAGCACATGGAGCACAACATAGTTGCATGTGATAATTTAAACACGGAGTGCGGTTAAACGGTTCTTTTAAAGAATGACGACATTTTCGTAATTTTAAGACATTATTTAATATTAAAATAATATTATCAGCTTGTTCGCAGCTTACGTATGGTCCGAAGAATGTTCCGCTTTTTGAAACTTTTTCTCTGCATTTATATATTTTTGGAATTGGCTCATTTGTAATCTTAATAAAAGGATAAGATTTAGAATCTTTTAAAAGAATATTATAACGAGGCATATATTTTTTTATCATGTTGTTTTCTAAAATCAATGCTTCGGTTTCGTTTTCGGTAACAAAAAACTCTATTTTGGCAATTTTTTTTACTAAAGCTGAAGTTTTAGGATCTTTTCTTCCGGTAAAATAAGAGTTTACACGATTGAATAAGTTTTTGGCTTTTCCTACATATATAACAATGTCTTCATTATTTCGGTATATATATATACCGGGATTCTTAGGAATTTGTCTTAAAATATCTGCAAATCTTTTCATTTTCTCATTTCCGAATTGTTGCTCACTTGACAATGATTAAAAAAATTGATAAGTAAAACGACATCATTTTAAAGATGTCATTGAACAACAAATAACAATATATTTTATTTTTTATCAAGGAGAAAAAATGCCGGTTCACAAATCTGTATTAAAAAGAGAAAGAGAAAATGAAGCTAGAAGATTAGCTAATAGAATTAATAAATCAATTGTTCACACAGCTAAGATTCGTTTAGATGAGGCTATTGCAGCAAAAGATAAAGAAGTTGCTTATAAGAAATTAAGTGCGTTCATGAGTGTTGTTGATAAAAACGCAAAACGTGGAATTTTTCACAAAAACAAAGCAAATCGTTTAAAAGCCAGAGCTACCAAAAAAGTAAAAGTTGCATTTAACGAATTAGCACCAGTAGCAGAATAAATAAATTATCAATAATTCAATTTTATTGCATTAAATAATAAAAAGTTTTTTATTTTACTTTCATATTTTGGGTAAAATAAAAAACTTTTGTATAGAACAAAAAAAGCTCTAATTATATTTTGTTCTTAAATATTATATTTGCAGGTTTATATGACTAAAATAGAAATTGTTTCAATGATTCAACAAAAAATCTTGGAAGACAGTACAAAAGCTAAAAGCCAATTCACCCAAAAAAATCTAATGCTAATTATTGATACTTTTTTTGATATAGTGAAAGATGGTATTACTAATGGTGAGCATATTGAGTTACGTGGATTTGGTACTTTTGAAAGAAAAATAAGAGAAACTAAAAGGGCGATTAATCCAAGAACAAAAGAGTCTATTGTTGTTGAAAAACATGCAGTCCCTGTTTTCCGTCCGGGAAAAGAATTAAAAGAATTTGTAAGAAACTCAATAAGCTAATTGTTTAAGAAGTATACAGCTAAATTTTAATGTGAAATTGAAAGTTATAATTTGATAAAATACTCTAAAGCGGGGATAAAAAGTGAGTCAAGTTTTAGCGAATTATTACAATAATAAGTGTGTAAAGACCATTTTAGGCGAAAAAACAGAGTTTGTTGGAAAAATGTCTTTTACCGACTCTTTGAAAATTAATGGTAGTTTTAAAGGTAGTATTAATGCATCAGGTTTATTATGGATAGGTGAGGGAGCGTCTGTTTCTGCCAATATTTCAGCTAAATCTGTAGTTGTTTCTGGAACCGTGAATGGTGATATTTCTGCAACTGAAAAAATAGATATGTTAGTTTCGGGAAGAGTTTACGGGAATATAAAAGCAAAAAAAATAAAGATTTCAGATGGTGTCATTTTTAATGGGAAATGTGAAATTATAAAATAGCCTAAATAAATACATGTACATTTTAATAAACTTCTAGCGGAGAAAAATAATGACAGAAGATGAAGTAATACCGGTAGAGAGTACGACAACTGAGTCGCTTGTAGCTAATGACGGTGAAGTTGCCAATACTGAGCCTGTAGTGTCAGAAAATGGTTCTAATTCGGATCAAATTAATACAGTGGTTGAAATATCTGAAGCACCCAGACGAAAAAGCAGAAAGGTAATAGAAACCTCGTCAAGTAATAATAAGAGAAATAATAACAGTCGTTATAACGGTACTGTTCGCAAGAAAAGACAAGCATCAGCGAATAAAGACTCATATGTTACTGCTGAGTTGACAGAGCGTTATGAAAAGCTTTTAAATGATCCAAATGCACCTCGATTAAATATTAATGATTTAGCAGATTTAAATATCCAAGAATTGAGAGAAAAAGCAGAGCAAACGGGTGTACCTGCGGAAAATATTGCTTCCATGAAAAAACAAGATATTATTTTCAATATTTTGAAAACACACGTAGAGAATGATGGAATTATATTTGCATCAGGTGTATTGGAAATATTGCCGGAAGGTTATGGTTTTTTAAGAAGTGTAAATTATAATTATTTATCAGGTCCTGATGATATTTATATTTCTGCCAGTCAGATTAAGCGTTTCTATTTAAAAACTGGTGATACGGTAAGCGGACAGATTCGACCGCCTAAAGAAGGTGAAAAATATTTTGCTTTATTGCGTGTCGAGTCAATTAACGGAGAAAGTCCGGAATCGACATATCACAGAATCTTATTTGATAATTTGACGCCGTTACATCCGACAGAACGTTTTAATCTTTCAGGTAATCCTGAAACTTGCAATCTTACGACTCGAATAATTGATTTATTTGCTCCTATAGGAAAAGGACAGCGAGGATTAATAATTTCACCTCCAAAAGCAGGAAAAACAACGATATTACAAACGATTGCGAATGCTATTGCCAGTAACCACCCTGAAGTTTATCTAATTATGTTATTAATAGATGAGCGTCCGGAAGAAGTTACGGAAATGCAACGTAGTGTTAAAGGTGAAGTTGTAAGTTCAACTTTTGATGAACCGGCAACACGACATGTTCAAGTAGCTGAAATGGTTTTGGAGAAAGCCAAACGTCTTGTAGAAAATAAAAAGGATGTTGTAATTGTTCTTGATTCGATAACACGTTTGGCAAGAGCTTATAACCAGGTTGTTCCGACTTCAGGAAAGATTTTATCCGGTGGTGTTGATTCTAATGCATTGCATAAACCTAAGAGATTTTTTGGTGCAGCCAGAAATATCGAAGAAGGCGGTAGTTTAACTATTATTGCTTCAGGTTTAATTGATGATGGTTCTAAGAT
>JAEIGA010003905.1_pt1 | contig 23175 bp, 21 predicted proteins | sample 9270691 | NCBI WGS metagenome assembly JAEIGA01 (sample SAMN17057246, study PRJNA624740) | gut metagenome | biome: biome; isolation source: fecal sample | host: Bos grunniens | place: China: Xizang | collected 2019 | reverse complement strand
GGCGGAGAGATGTATCACAAAGTCACAGGGGATTTTGTTGTTATGGCAACTGTTGCTGATATGGAAGGACTGAAGAGCCGCAATGTCACAGGATTCAATGAAGGCGGCATCCTCATCGAGAACAATGGGACATTCTACCAACTGGGCGCATTCCCACTATACAACTGCGGCAACATGCTTACGGTTCTAAGCAGAAGAGGACGTCCACAATACCCTAACTACAAAGGTTATAATTACGACCCATTCATCCAGTTTGAGCGTCGCGGGAACCAGCTATTTGCTCGAAGCAGCAAAGATGGAAAGACTTGGAATAATATGCCAGGTTCGCCTATTCAGGTAAATGCGACTACTCTCAATATTGGTGCCTACCAAACCACTTATTCTGAAAATTCCTCATGGGTTAAACTCAAGGATTACATCATCTACGAAAAGTCTGAAAAATAATCTGATTCTTTCTCTATGAAGACCAGCCTAAACATTCTCAAGCTGTTACTGCTCTTCTGCACAGCAATGGCAACTATTGCGGCACAAGCTCAACGACAAGAAATCATCTTGCGAGATGGATGGAAATTCTCTCGTGGAGAAGAACTTGATGCACATGCTCCTGCCCAGATCTCTTACGATGACAGTAAATGGCAAACAGTCCAAGTCCCTCACGACTGGGCTATTAGCGGTCCTTTCAACAAGGATATTGACAAGCAGGTTGTTGCCATCGAGCAGAATGGGGAGAAAGAAGCAACTGAAAAGACAGGGCGAAGCGGCGCCCTGCCTTGGGTTGGTCAAGGATGGTATCGCACAACGTTCTCTGTCGAAGAGGACTGCCCACGTGCCATCCTCAATTTCGATGGTGCTATGGCGGAGCCTGAGGTGTTTGTCAATGGCAAAAAAGCAGGAGAATGGAAATACGGTTACACGCCTTTCAATATAGACATCACGGAATACATCCATAAAGACGGTTCGCCCAACACGCTTGCCGTCCACTTGCAGAACGTGGAAGAAAGCAGCCGCTGGTATCCAGGCGCAGGTCTCATTCGTCCTGTCAAGCTGATTACCACTGGGAAATGCCACTTTTCAGAATGGGGCATCAATGTCGAAACCCAATATTGGAATTGGGAAGAAACAACTGCAACTATTCAGTTGTCGGCTTTCCTGGATGGGAACCTTGAAGGCAATAGCATTGTCCGCTTTTCCACCCATGGACGTACCATTGATGTGACACCTGAAAGAGCTGACGACCGTGGCGGAGCATTAGCTGCCACAGAGCTGACCCTGAACGATGTAGAATGCTGGTCGCCTGAAAATCCTCGGCTCTATGACCTGAAAGTGAGCATTATTGCCAATGGGGGAACAGGAAAAGTGCTGGACACCAAAACTGTAAAATATGGCATCCGGACCATCGATGTGAATGAAGAAGGAGGATTCAAGCTAAATGGGATAAGCAGAAAAATAAAAGGCGTCTGCCTGCATCACGACCTGGGCATGCTGGGTGCAGCCGTAAACAAGACTGCTCTCATCCGCCAAGTCGAGCTTTTGAAAAGCATGGGATGTGATGCCATCCGAACGGCCCACAACATTCCCAGCCAGATGCAGATGGAAGTGTATGATTCTCTCGGCATGATGGTCATGGCTGAAAGCTTCGACATGTGGGTTTATCCCAAATGCAAGAATGGCTATGCACGATTCTATAAAGACTGGTGGAAGCGCGACATCCAAAACCTCGTCTTGTCCAATCGTCTCCATCCCTCCGCCGTCATGTGGTCAATCGGAAATGAAATTCCCGAGCAAGGCTCCAAGGATGGCAACAGGATGACGCGTGAAATGCAAAACTACATCCGCCAGATAGACACGACCCGTCCTGTCACAGCCGGCATGGACCGCATTGACAACGCACTTTCTACGGGGTATGCACAGGTTCTGGATATTCCAGGCATCAACTACCGTACACAAAAATACAAAATGGCCTACGAAAAATTGCGTCACGGCTTTGTGCTTGGCAGCGAAACAGCCTCCACCCTTTCATCACGAGGCGTATACAAGTTCCCTGTCCAGCGTGTTGACGGCAAAGCCTACGAGGATGGGCAATGCTCCAGCTACGACATGGAAGCTTGCTGGTGGTCAAACATTCCTGAAGAGGACTGGCTTCTGCAAGATGATGAATCCTGGGTGATTGGCGAGTTCGTCTGGACAGGTTTCGACTATCTTGGCGAACCAACTCCTTATGACGAGTACTGGCCCAGCCGCTCTTCCTACTTTGGCATTTTCGACCTTGCAGGATTGCCCAAGGACAGGTATTACCTCTACCGCTCAAAATGGAACAAGAATGAAGATACGATTCATCTGCTTCCTCACTGGACTTGGCCAGGACGTGAAGGCGAGACAACGCCTGTCTATTGCTACACCAACCACCCTACAGCCGAGCTTTTTGTCAACGGCAAGTCACAAGGTAAAATCACCAAAAACACCCATGTGAAAAGCGGCAGCGGGAAAGACGGAAAAATTTCCGATGCAAATGACCCAGCCATCGACCGCTATCGTCTCCGATGGAACGATGTCAAGTACGAGCCAGGAGAGCTGAAAGTTGTCGTATATGATGCTAATGGCAAGGAAGCCGGAACCAAGATGATAAGAACAGCGGGAAAGGCATCTGCCATTCAGCTGACTGGCGACCTTGGCGCTCCTGTCAAAGACATGAAGGCTAATGGCGAAGACATGACATTCATCACAGTCAACATACTCGACAAGGAGGGGAACCTCGTTCCTGATGCAGATCAGCAAATCAAGGTCAGCGTGACAGGAGCAGCCGCATTCAAAGGCATCTGCAATGGTGACGCCACAAGTCTTGAGGTTTTCACAAAGCCGACCATGAAAGCCTTTCACGGGCAGCTGGTCATCGGCATCCAGAGTAATGGCAAAACAGGCAAAGCGACCATAAAAGTGCAAGGGGAAGGGCTGAAGCCTGCCACCATCACCGTGAACGCCATGTAGTCTCTGCCATCAGAAAGAAGCCCTGCCGCCTCCCCCATCGAGCGCACTTCATCTAAATTAAGGCGTACGGCACATCATAATTTAGGTGCAAGGCACATCATAACTTAGGCGAAAGGCACATCATAACTTAGGCGAAAAGTACATCAATACGGAAAAAGTTTTACAGATATATATATATAATACGGAATGAATTACGGCTTTGTAAAAGTGGCTTCGGCTATTCCCTCGCTGAAAGTGGCCGACTGCACTTATAACACCCAGCAGATAGAGAATCTGATTTGCCGGGCAGAAGAGGAAAACACAGAAATCATCGTATTTCCAGAACTGAGCATTTGCGGATACACATGCCAGGACCTTTTCGGCCAGCAATTGCTCCTTCAGAAGTGTGAAGAGAGCCTTTCAAAGCTCATTGACTTCACTCGTTCTCGGCAGATTATCGCCATTATCGGCATGCCTGTCGCCCAGGGAGCGCTTCTGATGAATTGCGCAGTTGTTGTACAAACAGGAAAAATTCTGGGCGTCGTACCCAAAACATACCTGCCCAACCATCAAGATTTCAACGAGCAGCGCTGGTTCTCCACCCCATCTGCCATTGATGGCTCTACTGTCCACCTTTGCGCCCAAACCGCACCTTTAGGTTCAAACCTGATTTTCCACACCTCCAGCACCACGTTTGGGATAGAAATCGGCTCAGACCTTTGGGCACCAATTCCTCCCAGCTGCAATCTCGCATTAAAAGGAGCTGAAATCATCTTCAGCTTGAGCGCATCCAACGAGCAAATCAGCAATCATCAATACCTGCAGTCACTCATCAGCCAGCAAAGCGCCCGCTGCCTGGCAGGCTATGTGTACAGCTCCTGCGGCTTCGGAGAAAGCACCCAGGATGCCGTTTTTGCAGGAGATGCCTTCATCTATGAAAACGGGGCTCTTATTGCTCAGAGCAAGCGCTTTTCTTTAGACGAGCAATTGATTATCTCCGAAATTGATACAGATTTTCTGCGCCACGAACGTCGCGGAAACACCATATTTGCCCAAAACATCCGATTGCAGAACGCCTGCAGCCACACAGACATACAATGTCAGGCCGTAAGAAGCACACCCGATTTCAAGCTCACACGCTCCATCCATCCTCACCCATTCGTTCCATCCTGCCACTTGGATGAACGATGCGAGGAGGCCTTCTCCATCCAGACAGAAGGACTGGCCAAACGAATCATCCACACCCATGCCCAAAGCATCGTTGTAGGAATCAGCGGCGGACTCGACTCCACTCTGGCCTTGCTCGTATGCGTCAAGACGATGGATATGCTGCAACGCCCACGAACAGACATCATAGGCGTCACCATGCCTGGCTTCGGCACGACCGACCGCACCTACACAAATGCTGTAAATCTGATGAAGTCACTTGGCATCACCATTAAAGAAATCAGCATCAAAGAGGCCTGCATTCAGCATTTCAAGGACATCGGCCACGACATCAACGTCCATGACGTCACCTACGAAAACGGGCAAGCACGTGAACGCACACAGATACTCATGGATGTAGCCAACCAGCATAACGGATTTGTTGTCGGAACAGGCGACCTCAGCGAACTGGCACTTGGATGGGCCACCTACAACGGAGACCACATGTCGAACTATGGCGTCAATGCCTCCATCCCAAAAACCTTCATCAAGCACATTGTCAAGTGGGTAGCTATGACGCAAGTTGACGAGGAATCAAGAGAGACGCTCCTCGACATTATCGACACCCCAATTTCGCCAGAGCTTATTCCTGCTGACGAAAACGGCAACATCAAGCAAAAGACAGAAGATTTAGTAGGACCTTACGAACTGCACGACTTCTTCCTCTACTACTTCCTTCGCAAAGGATTCAGCCCTGCCAAAATCTATTTCCTCGCGCAGCAGGCATTCATCAGCCCTGCCCACCCAATCGAAAGCGCCATGGAACGGGGCACCTATGACAAAGAAACCATACACAAGTGGCTCAAAACATTCTGCCGCAGATTTTTCACCCAGCAGTTTAAGCGCAGCTGCCTTCCAGACGGGCCTAAGGTAGGAACACTTTCCCTCTCTCCACGAGGCGACTGGCACATGCCAAGCGATGCAAGCAACGCCGATTGGCTGGCTGCTCTCGAATAAAGAGCAAAGCAGGAATAAAGCCGAAAGAAAATTAAGATTCAAGCATTAGAATGCAAGAATCAGAATTAAGCATAAGAATGCAAGCATTAAGAATTCAAGCATAAAGATTCAAGCATAAAGATTCAAGCATCAGAATTAAGCATAACATTAAACATACTATCATGGCAACAGTAGATGACAAAAAAGTAATCTTCTCGATGGTAGGCGTCAGCAAGACCATCCAGCAGAACCAAAAACAAGTATTAAAGAACATATACCTCAGCTTCTTCTACGGAGCAAAAATCGGCATCATCGGCTTGAACGGCTCTGGTAAATCCACCCTGATGAAGATTATTGCAGGCCTCGACCAGCAGTTTCAGGGCGAAGTGGTGTGGAGCCCGGGCTATACCGTCGGCTATCTGCCACAGGAACCACCATTGAACGAGGAAAAGACAGTAAAGGAGAACGTGATGGAAGGCGTGCAGCACGTCTATGACGCTCTTGCCGAATACGACCAAATCAACGACAAGTTCGGCCTTCCAGAATACTACGAAGACCCCGACAAGATGGAGAAGCTCATGACCCGTCAGGCCGAATTGCAAGACATCATCGATGCCACCGACGCCTGGAACATGGATTCCAAGCTCGAGCGCGCCATGGACGCCCTCCGATGCCCTCCTGGCGACTGGAGCGTGAAGAATCTCTCTGGCGGCGAACGTCGTCGTGTCGCTCTTTGCCGACTCCTTCTGCAGAAGCCAGACGTGCTCCTGCTCGACGAGCCCACCAACCACCTCGATGCCGAATCCATCGACTGGCTCGAACAGCACTTGCAGCAATATGAAGGAACCGTCATAGCTGTTACCCACGACCGCTACTTCCTCGACGACGTGTCAGAGTGGATTCTCGAGCTTGACCGCGGCGAAGGCATCCCCTGGAAGGGCAACTACTCTTCATGGCTCGAGCAGAAGAGCAAGCGCATGGAACAGGAAGAGAAGACAGCCTCAAAGCGCCGCAAGACCCTCGAGCGCGAGCTGGAATGGGTGCGCATGGCTCCTAAGGCACGACAGGCCAAAGGAAAGGCACGTCTGAACTCTTACGACAAGATGCTGAACGAAGAGCAGAAGCAGAAGGAAGAAAAGCTCGAAATCTTCATCCCCAACGGCCCACGACTGGGCAACAAGGTGATTGACGCGCAGGGCGTCGCAAAGGCGTTTGGAGAAAAGACACTCTTCACCGACCTCAACTTCAACCTTCCCCCCAACGGCATCGTCGGCATCATCGGCCCTAACGGCGCAGGCAAGACCACCCTCTTCCGTCTCATCATGGGCTTAGAGAATGCTGATGCAGGCACATTCGAGGTGGGCGAAACCGTCAAGCTCAGCTATGTTGACCAGCAGCACAAGGATATCGACCCTGAAAAGAGCGTCTATCAGGTGGTGAGCGGAGGCAACGAGAGCATCCGCATCGGCGGCCGCGACATCAACGTGCGCGCCTACCTGTCTCGCTTCAACTTCAGCGGCGCCGACCAGGAGAAGAAGTGCGGCGTGCTTTCGGGCGGAGAGCGCAACCGTCTCCACCTTGCCATCGCCCTCAAGCAGGAAGGCAACGTGCTGCTGCTCGACGAACCTACCAACGACATCGACGTCAACACGCTCCGCGCTCTTGAGGAAGGTCTCGAGGCCTTTGCCGGATGTGCTGTTGTCATCAGCCACGACCGCTGGTTCCTCGACCGAATCTGCACCCACATCCTCGCATTCGAAGGCGACGGCAACATCTTCTACTTCGAAGGCTCATATACCGACTACGAAGCCAACAAGGCAAAGCGTCTCGGCCTTGAAGAGCCTAAGCGCATACGCTACCGCAAGCTCATGGACGAATAAATCCTCCGTGAACTCAATCTTTATAGAACTGAAAATGCCCCACTCCGGTTTTCTCCGATGTGGGGCATATTTATTTTCGTTTCACCCGAAAGGATTTTTATTTTCGTGCTGCCCGAAAGGATTTTTATTTTCGTTTCACCCGAAAGGATATTATTTTCGTTCCGTCCGAAAGGATATTATTTTCGTTCCGCCCGAAAGAATATTATTTTCGTTCCACCCGAAAGGATATTTTTTTCGTGCCGCCCGAAAGGATATGCTTTTTCGGGGAGGGGTGAGCTGGCTATTTCGTCACAATCCATCCTTCTTCGTCAAAAACGAGTGGACGGACAAACAGCTTGGCGCCTCCGTTCTTGTCCTTCTCATAGGCGTGAGAGATGAAGTAGGACTTTCCGTCAAAGTCATAGGCCGAAGAGTGTCCTACGCCAAAGTATGTCTCATCGGGGCCATACAGATAGGTTCCTCCGCCCTGATCCATGCGCTTGCCCTCCTTGTCAAAGTAAGGTCCCTTCGCTTTCTTGGCACGCCCATACACAGTCTTGTAGGTTGAATTCTGTCCGCGGCAGCAATAGTCGAAGCTGACAAACATGTAGTAATAGTCGCCATGCTTGTAGATGAAAGGCGCCTCGATAGCATTCTCTCCCGCCTCGATGGTGTTGTTTCCCTCCTGTGTGAAGGCGATGTCCTCCAGCTTGTACTTCTTGTCGAATCGTCGCGCCACAGTCACAGGCTTGCTTGTCGGAGTCTTCAAGTCCTTCTTCGACAGCTTCACCATCTGGATGCCGTCCCAGAAGGAGCCGTAGAAGAGGTAGGGCTGCCCTTTCTTGTCCACCACGAGGCTGGGGTCGATAGCATTCCAGCAATCCTCGCCGCGATGTGAGGCAATCACCATTCCCTGGTCCTTCCATTCGAAGTCGGGCGACTTAGGGTCGAGCGTCTTGTTCGTGGCCAGCCCTATTGCGCTACCATTCTTTCCGAAAGTGGAGCACGAGTAGTAGAGATACCACATGCCTTCGTGATAATAGATGTCGGGCGCCCACGTGTGTCCGTTGTATCCCTTCACTTCCTGCTTTGCCCATTCAGGAATCACCTTGAGGACAGCAGGTTCAGGTCGCCATTCCTTCATGTCGGCGCTTGAGAGCACGCTGACGCCAAAGCCTGTGGCGAAGATGTAGTAGCGCCCGTCCTCTCCCTTCGCCATGACCGGGTCGTGCACGTCGGGGTGAGCGGCATCAAATCTGAATTGAGGCTGCGCTTCGGTTGCGCTGATGCTGCCCAGGAGCAACAGAGTTGCTAAAAGTTTCTTCATGATAGCAGATAATTAGAGATTATTTTGTGTTCATACTGAAGGCTGAGCCGCCATCTTTTTTGGGGGTCAAGCTGCTCTTTTCCTGCAGAGAGATTTCCTGGCTGCGCTTCTCATGCCACCAGCAGGGCGATAGCCTGGATGAAGATGATGAGGAACACCATCGCAATCGGATAGACCGTTGCGTAAGCCACGCTTGGGATGTTGCTGTCCACCATCGAGTCGGCAGCCGCCAAGCCCGGCGTGCTCGTCATGCCGCCCGTAATTGTTCCAAGCAGGTCGAGGATGGAAATCTTGAACACCCATCGTCCCACGATGACAGCCACCAGCATTGGCACAAGCGTGATGGCTGCTCCGATGCCGAAGAGCATCAGCCCGCTCGTCTGGAATGTCTCCACCAGCGTCTTGCCTGCCGACGTTCCCACCTCGGCCAGGAAGAGCAAGAGTCCCAGCTGTCGCAGCAGCTGGTTGGATGAGCCCGACATTGACCAGATGACAGGTCCCGTCTTTCCGATGGCGCTCAACACAAGAGCCACGATGAGCACACCTCCCGTCAATCCTGGCGAGAACGACATGCCGTCGCCAAACGATATGTTCAGCTGGCCGAAAATCACGCCCAGCACGATGCCCGTTGCAATAGGGAAAAAGTCTGTGTCCGAGAGCAGCTTCGCATTGTTGCCAATCATGCAGGCAAAGCCGTTGAGTCCTTCCTTCTCGCCCACCACCATCAGCTTGTCTCCAAACTTCAGCTCCAGGCTCTCGGATGGCGTCAGGTCGATGCCGCTTCGGCGCACTCTCGTGATGGTGCATCCGAAATTCTGGTGCAGCTTCAGCTCGCCAATCTGCTTGCCCACGATGCGCTTCTCCGTCAGCAGCAGCGACTGAATGTCCTGCGTCTCGGCCAGCGGCAGCTCTCCCTCCTCGCGCTCGCCCAGCAGCACCTCTGCCTGCGAAAGCGCGTCGTTCGTTCCCACACATTGCACCCAGTCGCCCTCGCTCAGAGGCGTCACGCCCGTAGGGATGAGGATGTCGTTGCCCGACTTCATTCTGGAGATGATGGCGCCCGTCATGCCCGAAAACTTCAGCTGCGCCAGCGTGCGGCCAACCACAGCATCGTTCGTCACCTTGAACAGGCACGTCTGCAGGTCGGGAAACTTGCTCCGCCTCTGCGCGTCAAGCAGCCGCGCCTCCTTCACCAGGTCGATGCGCAGCACCTTGGGCAGCAGCTTCACAAACAGGATCACGCCTATCACGCCAAACGGATAGGCAATACCATAGGCAATCGATGCCAGCGGCGACGACGTGCTGTCGATAGCCACAGCCAAGCCCGGCGTACTGGTCAGCGCGCCTGCCATCAGCCCCACAAGACTCTCTGTCTTGATGTCAAAAGCATACTTCAGTCCCACAGCCGTGAGCGCAGCAGAGCCTATGAGCAGCAACGTGATAATAATCAGCGACTTGCCCTTATTCTTGAACGAGTCAAAGAAACCAGGGCCCGCCTGGATGCCAATCGTGAAGATGAACAGCACCAAGCCGAAGTTGCCCAGTTCCTTAGGAATGAACACGCCAAAATGCCCAAACAGGAGCGCAATAAAGATAACCGCCGAAACATCAAGCGAAACTCCCTTCACCTTGATTTTTCCCAACATGAATCCCAATGCCACAATCACAAACAAGGCAAAATAGGACGATTTCAACAATTCTGCAAACATAAAAAATAGGAATACAAAAAAAATTAGTATTAGTATTCGTTAAAAAGTATGCAAAATTACAAGGTTTCAGCCAAATACACAAATTTTTCACATCTAAACACGAATACTGCACAAAAGAAAATTATTCCCCCCCATCAATAAAAGCAGAGCCGTCCGACCATCAAGTCAGACAGCTCCGCTTTCTCTTTGCCAACATTCAACATTCAAGCCATCAGCAGAAGGCACGCGCGCCCTCCCCCGTCCGTTGTCAGTTGTCCGTTGTCTGTTGTCCTTCTTCTTCCACATCCAGCGCCTCAGCAGCCCCAGTCACAGCCATGCCCTTCAGCATCTGCGCAAACTTGCCGCCAGGATAGAAACGCACCTTCTTCTTGAAGCCCTTGCCCCCAATCGTCTTCTCCACCTCGTCGAGCGTAGGGACAGCCTTCGACACAAACACAGGCTTGAACGAGCCAAACGAGCCAAGGCTCACCCCGTGACCAATCTCCATGTAGTGCACCAGACGGTTCAGCAGCGCATCCACCACGGCACGCGTAGAGTTCGTGTTCACCCCGCGCGACTGCGCAATCTCCTCCACCAGCTGCTCATACGTCACCTTTGGGTAAGTCAGCTGCATCGCCTTAAACACCTCAGGCTTCTCCTCACGATAATTCAGCGTAATCTTCGCCTTTCTGTACTGTAATGCCATAATCCTTTCTCCTTTCCTTTTTAATCAGTTAAACATCCATTTTCACAAAACAATTCTCACTCTCAAAACATCGCCCAGCGCGTGGGCTGGCAGCGCGTGGGCTGGTCAACTTTCAATCTCCCCTCCGTCCGTCGTCCGCTGTCTGTTATCCGTTGTCCGTTGTCAGTAGTCCGTCGTCCGCTAACACCTCCATCCAGAACTCCTCGCCCTTTCCATACGCCTCATACACCAGCCTCTCCAGCCTCGCGTACACCACATCACCATTCACGATGCGACACCCTCCGCCGTCCGTTGTCTGTTGTCCGTTGTCCGCCGTCTCCCCAATCAGCACCTCCCCCTCAAAGCACTGGCGGCTCCAGCGATGACCCACAAACACCTGGCGATGACCAGGGCACTTAGGCACCCTCAGACCCATCACCCCATAAGGCGACTGACCCACCTTCATCCTCCACCTGCCCACCGGCAGGCAGCAGCGGCTCGCACCAGGAAACGTCTCCGTGTACTCCACATACGAACACTCCCTCGCCTCGCACACCATGCGCGGCTCCAACTCGCCATCCATCCACACCTCCATCACACTCTTCGTCACCTCGTGATCACCATAATAACGCTTCAACCTTATCACCATAATTCTATAATTATAAGACAACAGACAACGGACAACAGAATACTGACTACGGACAACAGAACCGTACACACCCAATTTTCAACTCTCAACTTTCAACTTCCGTTGTCCGTTGTCTGTCCTCCGTAGTCAGAACTCCGTTCTCAAAACACCTTTCCCATGCACGACGTAGTGCACAGCGTAGCCGCAATCGCGCTCAAGATTGTGCTCAGCAGATTGATCAGCATTTTCCAGTCAAATTTCTTGTCATTTTCCATACATTCGTCCTTTCATTTTAATGGTGTTAAACATTCGTTTTTTCATCTCCTAACCTCTCTGCAAAGTTACGAAAATCTTTTCATATATACAAGTGTTATTCAAATATTTTTCACCATTTTATTAAACTTTTTCTTTAAGTTATTTTGGACAACGGACAACGGACAACAGTTAACGAATTGACAATTGAAAATTGAAAATTGGGCTGCGCGTGAGCTGGTCAACTCTCAACTTTCAACTTTCAACTTTCAATTTTCAACTTTCAATCCGTGCAATCCGTGAGAGAAAACCCTCGCCCAGCGCGTGGGCTGATGGTTGGTCACACCCCTCATCATAATTTAGATGAAGGGTGCGACATAAAAATGGTGCAGTCGGAGCGTTCATTCATCCTCCTGCCGCTTCGTGGCCAGATAGTGCTCGCTGAAGTCCTTGCAGCCCAAGGGCAGCTGATGGTGCTGCAGACTGGGCAGGAGTCGCTGCAGCTGCAGGAAGAGGCGCTCGCCCGGCTCGTCGCGGTCGGGGTACATGTGGAAGGAAATCGCTAATTGAGAACTGAGGCTCGACAATTGCTCAATGTCCTTCTTCGAGAGCAGAGTGGCCGACGGGATGGCAATGGCCTTGCGCCCCGCCGAGAGCATAGCCCAGCAGTCGGACGCCCCCTCGGTGATGTAGAGCTCGTCGCGTGGCTGGAGCAGGTTCAGCACGGGCAGGTTGTAGATGCCGCACCTCGAGCCGCTGGGGAAACGGAATCGGGGCGAGGCACCCTTCTGCAAGTTGCGGTTCTGAATGCCCGCCAGCCGCCCTTCCCTATTGTAGTAAGGAATCTGCAGCCAGTCCGCGCCCTGCCTGTCGCGCCACGAGGTGAGCCGGCACCAGCGCACCACCCGCTCGTCCAGACGACGTTCTGTGAAGAGAAACCGTCGTGCCTCGGGCGAAAGCCACGGATGCTCGAAGAAACGCTCATACTTCGCCGCATCGAAACCCTCCCACGCTCCAGTCGCTTTCTCTGTAGCAGACGGCTTTGGGTCGCTCAGTATCACGTTGTGCCCGTCAGCCAGCCACCGGCAAGCCTCCCGGAAGTCCTTGCCGAGATAGCGCATCACGAGGTCAATCGTCCCTCCGCCTGCCCCGCACACGAAGCATCGGAAGGTGTTCCGCCTGACGCAGAACGACAGGCTCGGATGCGTGTCCGAATGGAACGGGCACAGGCACTTGTGGCGCGAGACCTGGAGCCCAAGCCGCTCCGCGACTCCCTCGATGGGGAGGTCGCGAAGCCTTTGAAGTTCAAACTTGTCCATAATTATCAATTGTCAATTATGAAGGTACTCCTCCGTCTTGGTGTACAGCCCCGTCTGTGCTGAATACGTGATGAACCCACGGTTCTTCCACACGTTCAGCTGATGCCTGGTGCCCTCCTTGCTCTTGCCAAGCTGCAGACGCAGAGCCTCCAGCTGCTGCTCGTTGAAAGCGTTTTCGAGGCTATCGAGCATATTCTTGGGACCACTCTTCTGCACCTCCTCCGACGGAGCATCGCCACCCTTGAACATGTCGCCAAACACCTTCACCTTCGACCACAGGTCGTAGTAGCAGAACCATACCATATATTCGCCGATGGAACGCGACCACGTCTGGTCATTCAGAATCCAAAGCGTGGCGGCCTTCTTCCATGCCGCGAAGATGCTTCGGTGCGAGAGCTCGAAGAGCATATCGTCGTCGGCAAGGTCTGCCAGACGAGCCATCTCCTCCGCCAGCTGGTCGGCAATCCGGTTCAGAGGCTTCACCACAAAACGCCCCTTGCAGCTGCCCAGGCGAAGGATGTACTCGTCGAGCTTGCCCATAAACGCTTCATCGTAGGTTCCCTGACGAGGGATGCACCCCTTGCGCTCGCCACGCGCCTTGTAGGCAAAAGGAACACGCCCGAAGAAACCGTTGGTGAGGTCTTTCTTGTAGAACGCACGTGCAGCGTCGGGCGTGGAACTGAACGTGATGTTCACACGCAGAATCGGGTTGCCCGTCACACCCTCGGCTGTGGCACGCAAGGCACCCGCACGCTGGCGGTCGTAGATGTTGCGGATGGTCTGGCTCACCTGCCTGTGACCGCCACACATCTTGTCCGCCATCTCCACCTCGGGCAGGTTCAGGTACTGCGTGCGCCCGCCCATCTTCTCCAGCGCCATCGCGTTCTGGATAAAGGCAGGATTCGTCAGGTCGGCAGGCGGAAACCAGAAACCCACGTCAGGACGTTCGGGCTTCTCCTTGTTCGCCCCCCTCGTCTTCATCTGCCGCTGCCAGTCCACCAGCTTCCTGTACTCCATCTCATCATGCTCGCGAAAAGGCCTCATGATAGCCTCCACGAGATGCGTCAGCTGCGCCTTTCCCACGCCCGAAGGACCAATCAGATGCCCCATCTGGCCACAAAGTTCGTAGTATTTGTTGTCCGAGTACATGAACTCCACATCCTTCAAATGAGCCGCAAGAGCAGGAATCGCCATCGGAACAAGCGGTTCACGCATGTCTTTTGAGGCCTGCGAAAGGAGCAATTTGCATACTTCAGTGCCTTTTGAAGGCTTCGGCATCTTAGGAACCGTTCTGTCAAAGATATTATAATTCATTGCTTTTTAGAGAATTAAATAGTTAATCAATCATTCTTTCCACCCTCCGCAGTCTCAGTCTCAGAGTCTCAGTTCGTTTCAAAGCCACCCCCTCTTTCCTTTCTTATATATCTATATATCTAATTATTAATAAGTTATAAGTTCAATAAAAGAAGGTTTCGACATGAATTGTGACATTTTCTGCAATTGAGACTGAGACTTGAGACTGTTTCGGGTTAACACTCACACTTCTTCTACAAGGCCATTCAGAGCCTCGCGAAGTTCGTCATACACACTTCGGGCATAGCTCTCGACGCTCCACCCTGCCCCTTTCTTTATGGGCTTGAAGTTCGGGCGCAGCGTTCCGTCATCCTGCCGGGTGATGGTGATAAACCTCCCCACGAACACATGAGGATTGCGCTTCCCGTTGGTCGAAGGTTGCGACTCGATGAAGGTGTAATGGTCTTCCGCATCACGCGTCAGCACACCCATATAGTTCTTACTCATTCTTGTTCTGCGGTCACTCCGCAAGAGCGTCTTCACATCGACACACAGGTCGGTGTTCGGGTGAAAGCCTTGCTCCACATCTAACTTCAAAGGAGAGGCCGTAATGGTTATCTTCGTTGTCATAACCAAAATTCTTTCCGGGAATAAACTCGGTCTCACACGAGGGTCCCTCCGCACAGCAAGGAAGTGAGACTGGCCTACGGTCCGACGCTTGACCCTTTCCCTTGCTGGTTGGTAATGCAAAGTTACGGAGATAAAAAAACCCGATGAAGCAATGCCTCATCGGGTGGGAGTTTGCGGGAGTTTTGTGTAGAGTTTTGCCCTACGGTGGGAGTTTTCACCCCTTAACCCCTATTTGGGTGGGAGTTTTCACTCTAAAAATGACATTTCGGCGGGAGTTTTGGAGAGTTTTCACTCTAAAAAGCCCTATTGGGGCGGGAATCTTTCATCCTTAAGAGTTAGAGAGCAGACTGCCCATCGTCAGAGCAATGTTCAGATAATCGCGGAAACGAGTGCCCCTCACAGGCGCATCATTCTCCGTCCACATCGTCACAGGCTTGGAGAAACTCTGCACAGCCATTCGCGCAATCTCCTTCGCGTCAGGCAGATGCCTGTGGTCAGGCACCAGCTCCCTCACGTGCGCGCAAAAACCCTGATAATCACCAGCCTGCACCAGATTCCTGTCGAGCAGGGCACGATAAACCGCATACCATTGCCGCGCATGCACCACAATGCCGCTCACCGCCACCAGCTGCCTGTCCACCACCTCGGCCGGCATCCTCATCGCCTGCTTCTGCTTCTCCTTCGTGCGGCGTATGCTCTTCAGCAACTCACGCGACGAATTCTTCGGCGACACCTTCTCCACACTCCTCACCACACCGAACACCCTCACATCCATATCCTCCGTCAGCAGAATAGCATCATAAGTGTCATTTCTGGGCACCAGCCAGCGGTTCCCATCCTCATCCGTGAAAAGCGTCTTCACCGTGCAGCCGCCATCCACCCACACAAACACATCGTCGCCATCATAGGCATCCACACCCAGCTGCACCCTCAACTTGTCACCATTCTCATAGCCAGCATCAATCATCGAGTCGCCCGACACAGGCACCAGCACATACGGATGCGTGCCCACCAGAGCCTTCGGCAGCAGCACATAGTCGTCAATGTAGTCATCGCCCATCTCCGCAGGCAATCCGCACTTCACCGCATGATAGCTCACCGGCACGGGCGTGTCGCACAGCTCCGTCTGCCAACCCGCACCCTCAATCGCAGACAGCATCTCCTTCAGTTCTCTCTCGTCCATAGTTGAATTAATCCTTCTTTTTATATTCATCATTGTGCCGCATACCTGCATCCAGGATAGTTTGAACATCCCCAGAATCTGCCGTATGAACCTGTACGTTGAACCAACTGGCCTCCGCACTTGGGGCAGATTCCCGCCTTCACTTTTTTCACGTGCTCCTTCTTTGCCATCTTGATGTTCCGCACATGCCTCCTGTTACTCACCTCCTTCCTGACATTGCGCCCCATGAGCCTTCTGACAATAAAATCCACATCTTCATCAGAAAGGACATCTGACCGGTAACTTCTAATGGTGTCTATAAGTTCCGATTCGTATACAACTGAATATTCGACTCCACATGAGAAAGATCCGCATCCCCGACGAAAACCACAATGGGAATCACCTTTAGATTGGGGTATTCATCGAAATTGTTCTTGATTTCATACAGGTGAAGGAAAGACTGCTTGACAGGATTGTATAATCTGTTCTTCGTGATATAGGTGTATGTCTTACTATTCCCGAATTTTACATATGTGGGGATAATCTGTGTCCACTCCTTCCGATTATCACTCCCATAAATATCACCCCTGTAGTTCTTCGTCTCAATCAAAAACACGCCAAATTTCGACACCACCACATGGTCTATCTGCGTCGTCCCTCTCTTTGTTTTTAGTACAATATCCTCCAACAAATGATAGTCCTCCGGAAGCCGGGCAAGGACTTTGTGCACCCTTGCCTCTCCCCTGACACCTTTCTGAGTCGATGAGTTATACCACTTCCGGAAGATAACCACACCGACCATCAGAACGAGTATTATAATAATGTATAAAGACATATTTACGTGTTTAATTCATCAAATCTGCACCTGGCATACATATTATTCACAGAAAGAATGGCCGCCAAGATTACACCAATGCGCACATCTAATTTCACATTTTAATCATTTTCCTCCATTTAATCGCAAAACAACTATTCTCTCCTCGTCTGTCACCAAGTCCCAATCCTTCAAAACTTGCAAGGGGCGCATATTCTGCCGACGTGCAGTCATATTTCCCTTGATTCTGTTCCACTTGCAAAGATAAAAATTCATCCGCATTCCAACAACTATTTGGGAATAAAAAGTGGATGTTTACCCTATATGTCCTTGACAGGATGGAGGCATCCAAAAACAAACAAGCCCCCGCACAAAGAAATGTGCAGGGGCTTTTCTATGCTGAGGCCATGCCGCGGCTTAGTATATCTTGCTTCGCAGCTCCTTGATGTCGTCGCTGTGACGGTGTCCTCTCACGCTTTCTCCTTATCGACCTTCATCCATCTATTTCCATTAATTCCGCACAAAATCCTTTTTTAAACGTGAGTTAAATTAGAATCCTTCTTCTATATAATTGAAAGGACCATAACATAACCTGACGAAATATTCATAACTCAATTCGCCATAAGGCATATTGGGATTTCTTATTATATCTATATAAAAACCAAATTTTGATTCGTCCAATAAGGGGTCTTGCCCTCCAATATATCCTTTATACTTGCCTATTTTAGTTTCAACAGTAGGGTATCTTTCTTTCATTAAGTCATTAAATTCCTCAAGCGTTCTTAACGCGGCTCTTTTTCCTTTAGCTTTGAGAATGAACTTTCCACCATTCATATAACTGTTTTCGCCATCTGATTGGAACATGAAATAGATTGTGTCAAACAATTTTCCTGCATAAAAGACATTCGAGTAATATATGCCTTGCCTATCAGTATGTTCACGATCTGGCTGCCCAAATTTTTTCTTTAGGATTTCTTCAACCTCTTCGTATGATGTTCCAAAAGGGATATTACAAAATTCATAGACTCTGTTTTTTTCTATAGCCATTTTCCTATATGCCGCATCGTCCCATATCGTGTCGCCATTTTCCACAATACCGAATTTATGTTCGCCTTCTTTTCCGCCAGAACTCAAAATGAAAGAGGTTTGTGCCATTATTGACAACGGCAAAAAAAATAAAACAAAGGAAATAATCTTTTTCATTGATAGTAAAATTTTAGTATAATTATTCACAAAAAGAATTTTCACCAGAATGACACCAATGTGGTAGGTCTATGCGTGTATCTAAATCAAAATCGATGTCGAAAGAATATTTGCCTACAACACCATCGCCATACCATGCATCCGCAATGGCACTGTGTATGTAGAAATCTCCGAAAATACTATCACAACAAGAACAGCCAAAAGACATATATGAGTTACCAACCACACTACTATATCTTTCCTTTATAGTAGCCAAAATCAGATATTTTCCTTCATCAGAGGATGCGTATTCATGTATTTTCCTCAATATTTCTGGTCGGAATAAGAATTTATCAGATGTCCACATTGCTTCATCATGAAATATTTCCGTATTACAAGCAGAACTGAATGGTGCTATGTAATAAAAATGATTCATACTTCCACATTTCCAACAAGGCATTTCAACAAAGACCACATTCACGCGTGGTAAAGGTCTGAGTGTTTTGCAGAATTTTATTTTATCAGTAATAAAATCTTTCACAAAAATGTCGAGTGCTAATGTTTTTCGGCCTTTCAAAGAAACCATTAATGAATCATCTTCCTGTATAAGTCTAAATATAGGCAAATCTTCAAGTTCCAATCTTTGCCTTGAAGGTTCTTTCTCAAAGAGCCAACAACAGATGATTCCGTCTTTGATATATTTTTCTTGCCTTTCTTGAGTTTTTTTCAAAGACTGCGGGGTTAGTTGTATTTCAAATGCATATTTCTTGCAATTATATTGGATAAAAACATCTGCCCTCCATCCGTTGCCAACATATTCCATTTGCGCCTGCATCCCTAATTGGTTACATGCCTTCACAATTTGTAGCTGAGCTAATTCATGCAATGCTGTTTTCATAAATGATATACCTTGTTTAATGATAAGCCAAGTACATACAACCACTTTTGTCGCAAAGCACAAAGCATTTCAGCCTTGATTTTCCACACATTTCATTTACTTTTTCATCTTTGTGATGTAGCAAAATGTCATAATACTCTTTTGTCCATATTCCAAGACATTCTTTGCTTATCCTACCCTCCCAACCGCTCTCAAACGAATAAGGTTGTGAAGCCTCGTATGGGTGCTGTTCACACTCAAAAATGATCTTTTGAAGCTTATCGTAAAAATCTTTTGTCATAATTTTTTCTGTCAGATATTGCAACATAACACAAATCCACTCCCTTTTTGATGGAACAGTCGACCTAGGTTGTACCTTTAGCTTATTTATGCTATTCTCTTTTATTCATCACTTTTTTGTCGCCGCTTTCACTGCATTTTCAAATTCCTCTTTAGAACAAGGCTTTCGTAGAATCCAATAGGAACTGGTTGTCGATATTCCTGAATCACCTTGAACAGTTGAACCATTTAGGTACATCTCCCATCCCTGTGACAAGAAATACATCAATGCGCCAGCAGGAGTAGTGAATCTCATCTTATTATCATTGTCATTCCGAAGCCTTTTCACCTCTTTACCATCATCAAAATATACCTTGAAATTCTCTTTCGTGAATTCTCCTTCAAAAGACACGATACTATAGATGTAATACTTTTTTTCTTCTGTTTGAGCATTACAAACAAAAGGAACACAAAGCAATAAAATCAATAAAAATCTTTTCATATATTTTCCTCCATTTAATCGCAAAACAACTTTTCTCTCCTCGTCTGTCACCAAGTCCCAATCCTTCAAGACTTGCAAGGGGCGCATATTCTGCCGACGTGCAGTCATATTTCCCTTGGTTCTGTTCCACTTGCAAAGATAAAAATTCATCCGCATTCCAACAACTATTTGGGAATAAAAAGTGGATGTTTACCCTATATGTCCTTGACAGGATGGAGGCATCCAAAAACAAACAAACCCCCGCACAAAAGAAATGTGCAGGGGCTTTTCTATGCTGAGGTCATGCCGCGGCTTAGTATATCTTGCTTCGCAGCTCCTTGATGTCGTCGCTGTGGATGTAGTCGTCGTACTGCATGAGCTTGTCGATGTGTCCCTTGGGGGCGAGCTCGATGATGCGGAACGTCACAAATTTAACGATCATGGCTCTGCGTTATATGACTCGGAGGATGACCATGACAGCTACTATGAAAGTGGTGAGTACGACTAAAAGATGTCCTCAAACAAGCAAATGTTAAGAGAAGTATTAATAAAGAAGAATGGATTTATTTATCCCCATAATGGCCATAGGTGGAAAGCACATCTACATGAACCTCCGTCTCGAAGATACGATATACCAGACGATGCTTCTTCGTGATTTGGCGGCTCCAGCGGTTTTCAGGCATCCCTTTCAGCGGTTCCGGATGCCCTGTGCCGCTTTGTGGGTGCTCAACAATTTCATTCAACAGTTTAACCGCCTTTCTGAAAGCTGCAGGCTCACTACGTTTCAGTTTGGCAAGCCCTTCTTGGGCTTCGAGGGAATAGGTGATGGAATACATGGTCAGAGAGAGTTTAGCCACTTGTTCATCTCTTCACGATTTGTAAAGGTCGTACCTTTACCCTCGGCTATTTCTCTTTCCGCCTTGTCCACACGGGCAAAGAACTCTTCCTTTGTCATCTCCGTTGGGTCGGCCTTCTTCTCCATAGCAAGTTTCTTGGCGTATCGGGTCAGACGCCTCATCAGAAGTTCATTGTCGGCAATGGCTCCGATGCTTTGCCAAAGTTCGACATTCATCGCATTTAATTGTATGGCTGTCATATCTTCAAAGGATTTTGATTTGCCTACAAAGTTATGCATTTATTTTTGTACCACCAAAGAAAAAGAAAAATAATGGACGAAACAGCAACCTGACGAAGGAAGATTGAAGCGGCGCTCTATGGCGACAGGGAAATACTCCCCCTTCCCCCACATCTTTCATTTAGCGGGGCGCACCACGCACCTTTTCACCAATGGCTAATAACAAGAAAAATGAAGCCTCAGCTTTCGCTGGGGCTTCATTCTTGAGGTGATCAGTATATCTTGCTTCGCAGCTCCTTGATGTCGTCGCTGTGGATGTAGTCGTCGTACTGCATGAGCTTGTCGATGTGTCCCTTGGGGGCGAGCTCGATGATGCGGTTGGCTACGGTCTGGATGAACTCGTGGTCGTGGGATGCGAAGAGGACGTTGCCCTTGTACTGCTTGAGGTTGTTGTTGAACGCCTGGATGGACTCGAGGTCGAGGTGGTTGGTCGGCGTGTCGAGGATGAGGCAGTTGGCGTTCTTGAGCTGCATGCGCGCTATCATGCAGCGCATCTTCTCGCCTCCGGAGAGGACGTTGACTTTCTTGAGCACTTCTTCGCCGCTGAAGAGCATGCGGCCGAGGTAGCCCTTGAAGAAGACGTCGTTGCCTTCGCCGTACTGGCTGAGCCACTCGATGAGGTTTTTCTCGCTCTGGAAGAACTCGGTGTTGTCAACGGGAAGGTAGGCGGTGGTGATGGTGACGCCCCACTTGTAGGTGCCAGCCTGCGGCTCGCGGTTGCCGTTGATGATTTCGAAGAGGGCGGTCATGGCGCGTGGGTTGTGGGAGAGGAACACGACTTTCTCGCCTTTCTCCACGTTGAAGGTGAGGTCTTGGAAGAGGACGGTTCCGTCGTCTTCGATGGCTGTGAGCCCTTCGACTTCAAGTATCTGGTTTCCGGCTTCTCTCTCCATGGTGAAGATGATGCCGGGGTATTTGCGTGTGGATGGGAGAATCTCGTCGACGTTGAGCTTTTCGAGCATCTTCTTGCGCGAGGTGGTCTGCTTGCTCTTGGCTGCGTTGGCTGAGAAGCGGCGGATGAACTCTTCGAGCTCGCGGCGCTTCTCGTCGGCCTTGGCTTTCTGGTTCTGCGCCTGCTTCAGGGCGAGCTGCGAGGACTCGTACCAGAAGGAGTAGTTGCCGGCAAAGAGGTTGACTTTGTTGTAGTCGATGTCGACGGTGTGGGTGCTGACGGCATCGAGGAAGTGGCGGTCGTGGCTCACGACGAGGACGGTGTGCTCGAAGTTGGCCAGGAAGTCTTCGAGCCATTCAACGGTCTCGAGGTCGAGGTCGTTGGTGGGCTCGTCGAGCAGCAGGTTGTCGGGGTTGCCGTAGAGGGCCTGGGCGAGCATGACGCGCACTTTTTCCTTACCTGTGAGCTCTGACATCATCTTGTAGTGGAGGTCTTCCTTGATGCCCAGGCCTGAGAGGAGCTGAGCCGCGTCGCTTTCGGCGTTCCATCCGTCAAGCTCGGCGAATTTCTCTTCGAGCTCGGCTGCACGGATGCCGTCTTCGTCGCTGAAGTCTGACTTTGCGTAGAGCGCGTCTTTTTCCTGCATGATTTCCCAGAGCACCGAGTGTCCCATCATGACGGTGTTGAGGACGGTGCAATGGTCGAACTTGTAGTGGTCCTGCGAAAGCACGGAGAGGCGCTCGCCTGGTCCCAGCGTGATGGTGCCCTTGGTGGGCTCCAGCTCGCCGCTGATGGCTTTCAGGAGGGTTGACTTTCCTGCTCCGTTGGCTCCTATCACTCCGTAGATATTTCCATTTGTGAACTTCATGTTCACGTCCTTGTAGAGAACGCGCTTGCCAAACTGTACGGCAAGGTCAGAAACTGTAATCATCTTTATGTATTTTTTTGAGTATTTGCAATTTGGGTACAAATATACGACTTTTTTGACGAAGTGAGGGTATCTGCCCGCCAAAAACTTGCCTTGCTGGAGGGATTCGCGACTGGAATGCCTGCTGGCGGCATGGAGGGGGGCAAGGGATAAAAGAAAGGGCACTCCCGGAGGAATGCCCTTGAATATTGTCTGTCGCTGGTTGATTAAGCGTTAACCTTAGCCATGTAAGCGATGAGCTCGAGAACCTTGTTAGAGTAACCGATCTCGTTGTCATACCAAGATACAACCTTAACGAATGTATCTGTGAGAGCGATACCAGCCTTAGCGTCGAAGATTGAAGTGCGAGTGTCGCCGAGGAAGTCAGCAGATACTACGTCTTCGTCAGCATAGCCGAGAACGCCGTTGAGGTATGTTTCAGAAGCTTCCTTCATAGCTGCGCAGATTTCAGCGTATGTAGCTGGCTTAGCGAGGTTAACTGTGAGGTCAACTACAGATACGTCGAGTGTTGGAACGCGGAATGCCATACCTGTGAGCTTGCCGTTGAGTTCTGGGATAACCTTGCCTACAGCCTTAGCAGCACCTGTAGAAGATGGGATGATGTTGCCAGCAGCAGCGCGGCCACCACGCCAGTCCTT
>JAEIGA010003904.1_pt1 | contig 23177 bp, 17 predicted proteins | sample 9270691 | NCBI WGS metagenome assembly JAEIGA01 (sample SAMN17057246, study PRJNA624740) | gut metagenome | biome: biome; isolation source: fecal sample | host: Bos grunniens | place: China: Xizang | collected 2019 | reverse complement strand
ATCATCAGCATGACGTTCATAATTATTATCCCATGGATAATTCATCAATTCCGCACCACCATGATAGTGAGCAGCCATAGTAAATTGATAGTCTTCCGCAAATTGCATAAACCATTGTGTTTCCAATGCATAAGCCTCATTGTCAGGATGTGCGCCATCAACAGGATCAGGATAGTTACGATTCATATCGACTCCGAATGCATTATAGCGAGACGATCCGCTGACAGTATGATTGCCATTGCGATATGTACCATCTGGATTAGCATTAGGGCAAATAAAGAGATCAAGATTGTTAACAATATTTTGAACTTCAGGAAGATCTTGTCGTGTAAGAAGAAGGTCGATAAGACGAAGCATCATAACAAAACCTGTCGTCTCATCACCATGAATTGTCGAGCCGTACAAGAATTTAGGTTTGCCGTCAGAGACGCCATTATTGATTCTAACCATCAATATTTTACGTCCGCTCGCAAGTGTTCCGAGTTCCATCAAAGAACAATTTTCAGAGTATGTTTCTGCAAATTCTTCCATCATAGCGACATAAGCCTCATAAGTAGGATATTCGTCCCAATCATATTCAGCGCGGCTTCTTCCGTCAAACATTTTATGCTCTTCCAACATAGAAGGAGGTGTCAGCAAAGTCGGTTCAAATCCTAATGTCAAAAACTCTTCAAACTGCCTATTATTGGCGTATGCTGTAACGACATTGCCATCTACTTTATCTACAGAAACTATTTTAGCGATTTCATTTAACGCTTTCAAATCATCAGTTTGGAAGTTAAAATAGAACTCATTACGTTCTTTCATCATTGACTGCAAGTCTCTTTCTTGCGCAAATACATTAAATGAAAAAAATGCAACGAATACGAGAGCGATTATAGTTTTCATAATGCAATTATTTATTGTACATAACTTTACATTCATTTTCCAAATCATTTTTAACATTCTCATTTACCGTAACGAGAGGAAGTCGGAGAACGTTTTTGCAAAGATTTTGATATGCCATCAAGCATTTGATTCCAGCAGGATTGCCATCAGCGAAGATAAGATTATTCATCTTGAGCATCTTATAATGGAGAGGAAGAGCTGTTTTAGCATCGTCATTCATCATTGCTGCAACCATTTTACAGAACAAGTCAGGATAGCCGTTAGCAGCTACAGAAATAACGCCTTTTGCTCCAAGAGCCATCATTGGCTGAGTGATACCATCATCACCAGAAAGCACATCGAATCCTTCAGGTTTATCACGCAATATCTCCATTATTTGTTGCAAGTTGCCAGAAGCCTCTTTCACTGCAACAATATTATCGTGTTTAGCGAGTTCAACGCATGTTGAAGATTGAAGGTTAACACCGACTCTACCAGGAACATTATAAAGAACGACTGGTACTGGAGAATTATCGGCGACAGCTTCAAAGTGAGCCTTCATGCCTCTTTGATTAGGTTTATTGTAATAAGGCACCACACTTAAGATGCCATCGATGCCTGTGAAATCTTGGTTTTTAATATTTTGAATTAAAGCCGCTGTGTTGTTGCCACCCATTCCAAGAAGAATAGGACAACGTCCGTTTGCGACTTTAACGATAGTTTTCAACACATTATCTTTCTCTTCTGATGTCAAGGTTGGCGCTTCAGAAGTAGTTCCCAATGCGACCATAAAATCTGCGCCATTAGACAATGTATATTCTACAATATTTTCAAGTGATTTATAATCAACAGAAAAATCTTCATTAAAAGGAGTAATAAGGGCAACTCCCGTACCGATAAAAGGATTATTTTTCATTTTTGTTTCCAGATAGCATCAATAAATATTTATACATAATCTTCAAACGTTCAACCTCATTCTTTTCAATTCCATAATCTATGACAAGATCATGCATCTGAATATTATTATTAGAATGGCCTATTTTGAACGATGAATTTATACATGAGACGAGATAATCGTTAAGCAGATTTTCATTATTATCAGAAAGATTGACAAACAGTTCATCGGAAAAAGATCTCAATAACATTTCTTTATCTTTTTTCAAAAGACCTATTTTCTTAAAATCTTCCTTAAGTATAAAAAGCATGAAATCGCTCTGAAGCAGATTATCTGGCAAGGTTTCGCTTAATATCACGAATCTAAGTTTATGAGGATTCATCGAATCCTTCACGAATTGTTCCATCAGCTTAATATCTTTTTTTTGGTTCTCATCGAGAAGGATTGTCATTATAGGAGACTTGTTGATATCAGGAAATTGCAACATTCGTTTTTGTTGTAAATTTCTCTTAATATTTCTCTTTCTAAAAAAAAGTATTAACGACTTAAACATTTTCTTGTATTTAACTTGCAAATATACATTATTAATACTAAATATCCACACATTTTTTTTCTTAATATTTTTTATCTTTGCGATGGTTTAAATCATCATATTATGAAGGTTACAGTTTTAGGTAGCGGCACATCTCAAGGTGTTCCGATTATCACTTGCGATTGCGAAGTATGTCGTTCCAATGATCCGAAGGACAGACGTTTACGCACTTCTATTTTAATCGAATCAGGTGAAACCACAATATGCATTGACGCTGGTCCCGACTTCCGCTATCAGATGTTGAGAGCGAATGTCAAAAAATTAGACGCCATTCTAATCACGCACCAGCACAAAGACCATATAGGAGGCCTAGATGATGCAAGACCATTGATCTTTGTACAAGGAGCGCCGATGACCATTTACGCTTCACCAGAGTCACAGGAAGAAATCAAAAGAGAATATTCCTATGCTTTTGCAAATGACGACGAAAGATATCCTGGAGCTCCGACATTCAACCTAATAAACTTAGACGAAAGCCCTATAAAAATCAACAACATTATAATAGAGCCCATCGAGCTAAAGCATTTCACATTGAAGTCATACGCATTCAGAATCGGAGATTTCGCATACGTCACCGATTTAAGTGAGCTATCAGAGAATGCCTTCGACAAATTAAAAGGCGTCAAGTATCTCATTATCGAGGCATTAAGAAAGAGAGAACATTATTCACACATCAATCTTTCACAAGCAATAGAAATTGCACAAAGGCTAGGCGTTGACAAAGCATGGTTTACACATGTCAGCCATGAAATGGGAAAGGCAGCCGACGTCAACCCTACACTTCCACCAAATATGATGCTAGCTTACGACGGATTGGAAATTGAGATTTAATCTTTATTGAACTCCGTTGTAACCCATCGACAAAAAAACATTATCTTTGCGAAAAATGAAAGTTATGCAAGAAATTATATTTGAATTAAGAGAAGGCGATGAATTTATCCCTTTAATTGCATTGTTAAAAGCCACTGGCGTTGTCGATTCTGGCAGCATGGCACAAGAAGTAGTGACCGCAGGTCTTGTAAAACGCAACGGCGAAACAGAATTGCGCAAACGTGCAAAAATAATATCAGGCGACAAGATTGAATTTGAAGGTTGTTTGATTAATGTTGTATGAAATAATAAATCCCAAAGTCAATCATCTTTGTGACTTTGGGATTACATTTTCATATAGACAGAGATTCATTCTCTATTTGTCATTATCTATATCCTTGTAGTTATCTTCATCCAAGAACCATTCTTTATACATCATATAGCCTTGTGCATTTGTACGAGCCATATTGCCAACGGTTTCCGAAGCATCCTTCACTTTTTTTGCAGGCACTCCAGCATATACACCTGGTTCCAACACGCTATTACTCAACACAACACTTCCTGCAGCAATAACGGTATTGTCTGGTATCACCGCATTATCCATCAAGATAGCGCCCATTCCAACAAGCACATTGTTTCCCACTCTTGCTCCATGTATGATTGCATTATGTCCTACTGAAACATCATTACCGATTTCACATATAGATTTTTGATATAAAGTGTGTAACACAGCACCATCTTGAATATTAACTCTATCTCCAATTTTAATGGTATTAACATCACCTCTCAAGACTGCGCCATACCAAATACTGCAATCATCACCCATTGTCACGTCACCAACTACAGCGGCAGTCTCTGCTATAAAACAATTGTTACCGATTTTTGGTTTACAACCGTTCAATTCCTTAATTAAAGCCATATTATTTTTTAATATTTACATTTTAAGTTTTATGTTATGCACGTCTATTTTATCAGATTTATCGCCGCACTCATGTTCTGAACATACTATTCCCGAATCTGTTATTTCACCTTTGAGATATGACACGACAAGTTCATCTACATTACCAGAGCAACCGCGAATCACATTGATATTATGAGCATTGAGTTTGCTTTTAGCACCTTCGCCCATATTACCTGCGAGCATCATCACCACTCCCATATCTTGTAAATCGGCAGCAATTCCTGATTTGCAGCCGCAACCTTGAGGCGATGCCATTGTCTCACGTTTAACAATTGCATTATCTTCTATAGTAAAAATCGTGTAATGGTCACAATGTCCAAAATGATCATCAACACGCTCATCTCTTGTTGGAACAGCTATTTTCATATTGTATCAATATTAACTATTTAATGTTGCAAAGATAGTCCTTTTTAACAAGAAGATTCATCATTCCGAACAAAAATTATACTCTACCGCTTCAATATCCAATCTCAAGCTATCAGGCTTTACAGTTATAGGCTTTCCATCATAGCTTAAATACATTTTGTTAGCCGATATACCTTTAGGGAAATTTACAGAAGCCAATACTTTTCCATTATTTTTAAAATACACAACAGTATTTGGCAATGGCTTTTTCTGTGGAAGAAGCACCACACAAGTCACATCTGTCAGATTCTTCACCAGTATCGGCCCCGATTCATAAGATTCCAAGATATCAGTCTTATCGTATGTGTAACCCGCATCACCGACATAATCACTCTCAGCAATTCCATTATACTCCAAATTTATTGTATTATAACAATTGGCATATTCAACAACCACATCATTTACATCAAACAACGACATATCAAAAAATGCCACCGAGACCATCGGATCCAACTGCGTCATCGGGAATGTATATGTTTTTTCATCAACCGTCTTAAACACCACATCACGAGCTGAAGCAATAAAATGTTCACCAATATCAGACTTATAACCACTCTGGGCATATATCGAAAATGTAATCTTAGTATCATCAATATATCTCCAGTTTCCCAAACTATATAGATTGCGATACATCACATTAGGACATGTTGCAGCATTATATTTAGAGATAAGAGTAATTACATCATTATTCTCATTTATTTCTCTTGCTGTAAAAACCGCTATTGTATTATCAACGCCCTCTGACATCATATAAATTTTATCTTCGCGTTGCCATTCCAACGTTCCATCCATATCCAGATGCAGTCTGGATCTACCGACTCCCATCTCGCCTTTCACCTCAATATAATCCGCTGCTACATCATCATTACTCGGTGTACATTGTAAAAACAAAACAGAGGAAAGCATAATCACAACTAGTTTAATTTTATTTATTACTCTCATCTTTCTTACTAAATACAATAGTACACATGACAGCAAGATTGCAATTCCACTACTTAAAGGCACCGACTCAGGCGTCAATGGATTTATTGTTACGGATCCACTATAAATGTTTGAGCCATCCCTATACCCATCTTCAACATTCGAGTATTTAAAAAAGGAATCTGTCTGCGACTTAACATTCAGCGATGTTACACATAGCAACATCAAGAAAAAAATACACTTTTTCATTTTTCACTGGTTTTTGGGTTTTTATTAATTATTACATACTTTAAATAGCGAGCTGCACTATTTATGTATGCAAAATTATATCATTCCAATTTAAGAACGATAATAAAACCAGTACTCTTTTACTTTAAAAAAGGAAAAAGATGCCAAAAACCAAATTTTAACATTCAGATGTTAACAAGCATTAACATTTTGGCTCATAATACATTACTTCTGAGGGTGATTTGCCTGAAAAATACAATTTCCTCATTTCTACCATATAAGGTTCCGTATATGAAAAGAACAATTGCAAGCCCTTACAAAGAACATTCAAACCTTTTTCTCCATTGGCAGTCTTGTCAAATCTGTGTTTAGGGCATTCGCCATGACAGGCAAAATAATATTTACATCGCAAACATTCTGACGGCAGAATATTTCTTTTATTGATGCCAAATTCCGTCATTTTATCAGACGACACCATATCGCTCAACGACATTTCACCTATATTGCCCAATTTATGTCGTGTATATACAAAATGGTCACATGGATAAATGTCGCCATTATGCTCAACCACGGCATTTGCTCCGCAAGTTTCAGAATAGACGCAAGTCCCAGGATTCACGCCGCAATAATTAGCCAATGTCGAATCAAACAAATTGACGAAATACTTACCGACATCATTCCTAACCCAATAGCCAAACACATCACACATAAACTCGCCATATTTGACAGGGTCAACAGACCAAGATGCCAATATAGAATCCTCATCATCTGGCGATGTTATTCTATTAGTCTTAGTATTAATATATTCCACCACTGGCATAAATTGCATATAATGGCTTCCTATCCTTTTCATGAAGTCATAAACTTCAAGGCCTTTACCCTCACTAGCCTTGTTAATTGTCGTCAGAGTATTAAACTCCACACCATAACGATGCAGCAATTCAATTCCTCGCAACACCTTATTAAATGTTGGGAAATCGCCCTTATCCTTTCTATATTTATCGTGAATATATTGAGGTCCATCAATAGAAACGCCAACCAGAAAATCATTTTCCCTAAAAAAAGATGCGAAATCGGCGTTTATCAAAGTAGCATTCGTCTGTATTGTATTAAGAATCTTTTTTCGACCTTTATATTTATTTTGAAGATTGACAATAGTTTCAAAATATTCCAGACCTAGAAGCAGCGGTTCGCCGCCATGCCAGTCGAAGGTTATTTCTTCAGCAGCGTTTATCTCCAAATATTCTTTAATGCATTTTTCAAGAATATCCAAAGGCATCTTATGCTCTTCACCATAAAGAGCAGCCTTATCAAGATAATAACAATAAGTACAGTTTAGATTACACAAGGAGCCTACAGGCTTAAACATCATATTAAACCTCAAAGGCTTAGTAATTCTACAAGCATCAGATAGAGTCAGTGTATTTTTCAGCCATTCACTCATGATTACTGAAACTTAAACAATTCAGACTCTGTTCTAGACGCCTTCATCAACGAATCGAATTCAGCTACTTTTTCAGGATATTTTTCAGACAAATCATTCTCTTCGAGAACATCCGCAGACAAATCATACAGTTCTATCTTTCCATTATTATGGACATCATATTTGACAGCTTTCCAATTGCCTTTTCTTATTGCTTGTCGTCCATTGTTTTCATGAAACTCCCAGTAGAGATAATCATGGTTTCGCTGTTCACCTTTACCTTCAAGAGTTGGAAGATATGATATTCCGTCAATATTTTCCGGAAGTTCTGCATCAATTATATCAGCCATTGTCGGAACAAAATCCCAAAATGCAGAAACATGTTCTGATCTAGTATTTTCTTTTACGACATTGTTCCATTTCACGATGAAAGGAACTCTTATTCCGCCTTCGTACAAATCTCGTTTATATCCTCGGAGTTCGCCATTGCTATTGAAGAAATCCGGATCTGCTCCGCCTTCAATATGAGGACCGTTATCCGAAGTAAAGACTACTATCGTATTATCAGCGATGCCGAGGCTATCTAATGTAGAGCAAATCTCGCCGACCTGCTTATCCAATACCGAAATCATCGCTGCGAATGTTGCATGTGTATATTGCTGTGAACCGTAGCCTCCGTTTTTATAATACATTCCATCATCACAACCATTAAAGGCGACTTCTTTTTCAAAGACAGGATCACCAACAAAAGGAAGCAACTCTTTTTCAGGCACTTTCAGTTCCGCATGAGGAATCACGGAAGTGTACCACATAAAAAATGTCGTATCTTTATTTTCTCTTATAAAATCAAGAGCTTCATTATGAATAATATAAGGTGCATAGTCATTTTCATTTTTACCCATATTACCATCTAATATAATTTTTTCATCATTATGCCACAGATGATATGGGTAGTAATTATGAGCAATGCGCTGACAGTTATATCCAAAGAATTCATCGATGTTTTGATTTTCAGGAGCGCCTTCTGATTGAGGAGCGCCAAGTCCCCACTTACCAAAGACAGAAGTCTTATATCCATTGTCTTTTAACATCTTAAATATTGTATACGTATCAGAGGGCATAGGATGCTGACCTTCTACAGGCATCTCTTTATTACCTCTGATAACAGTATGTCCTGTATGTTGGCCTGTTATCAAGCAACTTCTCGATGGCGCACTGACAGAAGATCCTGAATAATGCTGGGTAAACAGCATACCTTGTGACGCCAGCTTATCAATATTAGGTGTAGAGAATTTATTTTGTCCCAAGCACGACAGATCGCCATAACCAAGATCATCTGCCAATATAAAAACAACATTGGGATTCTTATCTTGATTTTTATCTTCATCATTTTTATCCGATTTCACAACAGCTATTGTTGCTATTGTTGGAATGCAAGATGACAATGCGACAGCAGCCAATGCAATAGGCGAAAATTTCGCAAGTCGCTTTATTTTCTCTTTTTTCATTTATACAAATCTATTATTCAACAAAGATAAAACTTTTCAAAGAAATATTTACAATCAATATTTTATCAAAACCACCTCTTCTTCATTAACGCATCTATAAGCATAATCATAGACGACTCTATACTCTTCATTCTTCCTCGTTCTATAAACATTTGTTATCAGGTCGAAGTTGAAATTATTTCTCAAAAGGTCTTGTTTCAATACAACTATCCTGTTATTGTTTTTAGACAGCAGCTTCAAAATCCTTCTATTCTGCAACAATAGGGCATTAACATTTTTTATTAACAAGACGCCTTCGTCTTTTTTATTTTTATAATGATGGTTATTACGGCAATTGTCGTCACAATATTTTTTATCGACACGTCCTATCAATTCCTTACCACAAAAGGAACAGGTCTTTATGTTATTTGTCACCGTTATCAGTTTGAGAACACATACTCAATTATATTAGCTCCCATTTTAAGTGCCTTATGACGAGTCTCTTCAGAATCATAATGTACCCTTTGGTCTTCCCATCCATCACCCAAATCACATTCGTATGTAAAAAGACAAACCATTCTGCCTTCATATATCAAAGCGAATGCTTGAGGTGCTTTATTATCATGTTCATGTATCTTTGGCAAGCCATCAGGAAATGAATATGGCTTTTGAAAAATAGGATGAGAATATGGCAGTTCAACCCATTGCAACTCAGGGAACACCTTCTGCATTTGGTTCATGGCATAGTCTTTCATACCATAGTTATCATCTATATGCAAAAAGCCTCCGGCAATCAGATAGTTTCTGAGATTTTCAGCTTCAGCATCATCAAACACCACATTACCATGACCAGTCATGTGAACAAATGGATAATTGAAGATATCAGGACTTCCAACATCGACCGTTGCCACATTGGGATTCAAGTCTGTCATAACAGATTGATTACAGAACTTCACCAGATTCGGCAAAGACGTAGGATTGGAATACCAGTCACCTCCACCTCTGTATTTAAGCAGAGCTAACTGTGTCTTTTGTGCAAAGACATTGAAAGACGTCAATACAAGGATTATTGCGAATATTTTTTTCATAAATTTGGTTTAAGGTCTAGTGTAATTATTTTTTCATTTGGTTAATCAATTGTATCGTATGACATGCCACCACTGCGGCCGTCTCTGTTCTAAGACGAGCTTCGCCGAGGCTTACAGGAACGAATCCATTTTCTTTAGCCAGTTCAACCTCCTCTTTACTGAAGTCGCCTTCTGGACCTATCAAGACGATGGCATTTTTTCCTTTTTCATACAAGTCACACAACTGATCTTTCACATCATCATCAATCCAAGCAATAAACTTCTGTCCATCAAAACTTTGTTTTACCAGTTTGTCAAAAGACACCATTTCCTCAACGACTGGCATTTTAGACTTAACAGACTGTTTCATTGCCGAGACAACGATTTTCTTAAATCGCTCAACATTTGCCGCGCGACGTTCCGAGTGATACGATGCAAAAAGTTTAACCTCATCAATGCCAATTTCCGTAGCTTTTTCAAGGAACCATTCAGTTCTCTCGTTAAGCTTTGTAGGAGCTATAGCGATAGAGAGCTTAAAATCTCTGATGTCATAACCGCATCTTTGGTTAGACAGATCAGCCATTGCTCTTTTAGGGTGAGCGTCAACAAGCTCTGCATCAAACAAGGAACCTTTTCCATCAGTGACGCAGAAACGATCTCCCTCCTTCATACGAAGAACCTTTACAATATGCTTAGATTCCTCTTCTGGGAAGGAGATAGTTCCTAATTGTGCGTCGGGCAGATAAAAGACATTCATCTTTTTATGTGTTATTACATTTTATTTGGCATAGAAATTCCCAACAAGCCAGAAGCATTACGGAGCAATCTTGCTGTCATGTCAGCCAACTGAAGTCTGAACTCTCTACGTTTAACATCTTCTTCCTTCATGATACTGCATTCTTGATAGAATTGATTGAAGTCTTTTGCCAAATCATAGATGTAGTTCGCAATCATAGCTGGGCTTCTGTTAATTGCAGCTTGTTCTAATACTGAAGGCCAGTTATAAATATTTACCAACAACATTTTTTCTTTAGGTTGTAAATCTGTCACTGGAATTTCTTCACCGAATGTGATTCCATTTTCCAAGGCCTTACGAATAACTGAACTGATACGAGCGTGAGTATATTGGATAAACGAAGCTGTATTGCCATTGAAGTCTATTGATTCCTGTGGATCGAAGAGCATAGTCTTCTTAGGGTCGACTTTGAGGATAAAATATTTCAAAGCGCCGATACCAATCATGTCGTACAATCTGTTTGATTCCTCTTCGCTAAGACCGTGTGCTTTGCCGAGTTCTTCTGAAACAGCTTTTGCAGTCTTTACCATTTCATCCATCAAATCGTCAGCATCGACCACTGTACCTTCACGAGATTTCATCTTACCGTTAGGCAATTCAACCATACCGTATGAAAGGTGTTCGATATCGTTACCCCATTCGCGGCCCAATCTAACGAGAACACGTTTGAGCACATCGAAGTGATAGTTTTGTTCGTTACCTACAACGTATATCAATTTCTTAGGTTGATATTCTTCATAACGCAACTGAGCTGTTCCCAAGTCCTGAGTCATATATACTGATGTTCCATCTTTACGGAGCAAGAGTTTTTCATCAAGACCTTCATTTCTCAAGTCGCACCATACAGAACCATCAGGTCTTCTATAAAGAACATCATTATTGAGACCTTCATTTACAAGTTCTTTTCCTAAAAGATATGTTTGTGATTCATAATAGATCTTTTCAAAAGAAACACCGAGGCGATCATATGTAACATCAAAGCCATCGTATACCCATTGGTTCATAGTTTCCCACAATTGACGGATATCTTTATCGCCTGCTTCCCATTTTCTAAGCATCTCACGTGTCTCTTGCATCAAAGTAGAGTTCTCTTCAGCTGCAGCCTTAGCCTTTTCTTTTTCTTCATCGCTGAGTTCATCATAATTTGAAGGGAGCAACTGCTTAACTTCTTCTTTATAATGCTTATCAAACAAGACATAGAAATCTCCGATGAGGTGGTCGCCTTTCTTTCCTGTTGATTCAGGAGTGCAGCCTTCGCCCCATTTTTGCCATGCTATCATACTTTTGCAGATATGAATACCTCTGTCGTTAACGAGGTTAACACGGACAACATTTTCTCCGTTAGCTCTTAGAATTTCAGACACGCTCCAGCCGAGCAAGTTGTTACGGATGTGACCCAAGTGCAATGGTTTATTTGTATTAGGAGATGAATATTCAACGACTATAGGATTGCCTTGAATTTCTTTTCTGCCGAACAACTCTTTCTGATGATTTTCCGCAAAGAATGAAAGCCAGTAATTATCTGAAACGAGAAGGTTAAGGAAACCTTTTACTACATTGTATTTAGAAATTATTTCACTTTCAGATACTATTTCGCGACCTAATTCATCAGCCATCACCTCTGGTGATTTCTTAGCCATTTTCACGAATGGGAAGACCACGATAGTGACATCACCTTCAAACTCTGGGCGAGTCTTTTGAAAATTAACTTGTTGTACAGGTGGTTCCTGTCCGTATAACTTTGTAAAAGCATTGACAAAAAGCTGTCTTAAAATTCCTTCTAACATATTAGTCCTATTTAATTTTGAGGCACAAAGATAACAAAAATAACGGTATTTTCATTTATTATAGAAAAATAAAGTCTTGAACAAGCTATAGCTAAATGGGAATGAAACCGTTTCACGCATATACGGTTTAGGATATATATCCAGCATCTCTCCCGGAAGCAAGGCAAAAACATTCCCAACGACATAAATTCTTCCATCACTCACACGTGTAGTCCCAACATCATATATACATTCAAAGTCCGGATATTCAGGATCTTCAGAACGTATATCACTTAATACTGAATCTTTGATTTCCTGAGACCTTTGTTTAATAACATCCTCTGCGAAACCACAATCATCCACATAAGAAGCGAGTAATCTTTTGGCTATATAACCAAGCATTTTAAGATCAAAGCCAACATCCTCAAAGCCCATCGTACTTAAAAAAGGCTGTCCACTAAACCAACACCCCATACCATGTGCTGCCAACGACGTAAAAGCATGTCCCAACTCTTCGTTATAATATATATCCATCATCTTCTCGCCATAATAATCATTTGTAGGCTGTGTAAAATACGTATTCATAAAACTCTTAACCAGGCCAGAACCCAAACCATAATGTGCCGCGGTTTTAATGCTGTTCCAGTCATCACCACTGAATTTAAAGGTACCGTCACCTATCGACACCATTTGATTCACACCAGATGTCAAACCACCCATCATGGTCTGAATGCCGATTTGAACGAGCCACGACTGTCCCATAGTATATTCAGTAAGAAAACCTTTAACGAATCCCACACCGAACAACAAACCAAACTCTCCAAACGAGTCAATTGCATCCGCATTAAACAATACATTCGCTGCTCCTCCTACGATACCAAAGACAAGACTTTCAACACATTCACCAGTCGGATCCTTATACCTCAACGGATTATTCAAACAATAGCTATATCTATTGAAATTCTGAGAGAACTGAGGCAGTTGAATATTATTATCAGGGCTAAGCATCATCGACATCATTGGATCATAGAATCTTCCATTCATATTCACCAACCCAAAATCCCAAAGATGCTCGTGCCCAGTATATCCTCTATCAAACAATGTACTATCAGAATAATCAAGACTCCAGTCATCATAATCCCTAACGTTTCCCCAAGCATCAAAACTCATCTTCTGAACTATTTTACCATTTTCATCTGCAATCAAATTCCACGATGACAAATTATCTTTATGAACAAAATTATAAGACTTATTACCATCATCATCAATAGCACATATTGCAAAAATGCCATCGGGGCCACTTACAAATGTATTAGCATATTCTTTCCCATCCTCTTCTACGAGCTCACATTCATCAACGTAAGTCTTTGTCTTCACAACACCATCAACTTGGGTTTTCATATAGATTCTACTATTGTCACAGCCATAACCTATCTCCGCGTAGCCATCAGAATTTGAGACATTAACCAAATTATCAAAAGACGAATATTTCATATTCTGACTAAAGCCGGCGAACATCCTTTCATCATCCGTCTTTGCCCTTAAGATAACATTAGGCCTTTCCGTATCATACGACGCTGCATACAACACGCCCACATCATCAACTTTCTTTTCTAAAATATTTCCTTGTTTATCATAAAGCATCCTTACCGTTTCAACACCATTTAACGTTGCCCCTACGAGCCTGTCGAAATCATCATATTCAAACTCCTCTTCCATTCGCATACCATTCTTTTTCACTCTAGATGTCATATTACCTAAACCATCATAAGAATAGCTATAGTGTTGAATCACATCCTTTTCATTCGAAACCACAATATTATCCATTAGTGATGTTTGTGCATCATACGATATAATTGTATTCGTGCCATCCCCAAGGTCATAATCAACGACACGCCCATAGGCATCAGTGTTATTGGTTCTCCATAAGACTTTATTATCTACGGCATCTGATATTTCTTTTTCATATCCTGAATTCGAATAGGATTTCGATATACACAATCCAGAGGGATACGTTATCGAAGACAACCTATTAGCCGCATCATAAGTATACGAATATGAATAACATCTACCACATACTTCTTCTTTCTTTGCAACCAATCTCAGTTTATCGTCATAAACGTAATCTATCTGATGACTGTTTGTTGAAACCACTTTGTCAAGTAATCCATTTTCACCTTTTTCAAGGCTATACAACCAACGCGTAGAGTTCATGGACTTACCATCCTCATCCTTTTCAATCTTACCGACCATCCTACCCGACATATCATACTGAAACTCAACAGAAGCATTTTTAGGATTCTTAATTCTGACAACATTTCCCCAAGCATCATATTCGTATGTCGTCAAACCATAATTAGGATCATACAATGATGCCTTGTTTCTACAATTATCATAAGTGACAGAAAGTTTTGTCTTGACATCATTGCCGACTTGCGCCGATTTAACCAAGCCATCACAGAAATATTCATATTTAATTTTGTTACCGCCGGCATCCTCGGTTTCAACAAGCCAGCCCATCTCATTATACTTATCCTTCACACAATGCCTCTTACCATCATTTGAAACTGTTTCTGTTACGACATCACTTCCATTATACACAAATCTCTTTGTCAAACCATTAGGATACGACACCTCTGCAAGTCTATTGTACTGATCATAAACATTAGAGACATATAACATCACATCATCTTCATAATAAGGCAATGTCTTTTGTTTTATGTTACCAACATCATCATATAGAACATCTTCAAAAATTGCATTACCATTAATGTCAAAAGTCACCTTTCTCAGTTCGGCGCCCGATTTATGATAAAAAACCATGGATTCAGCCTGGCCTGTACTTTTTTCCCACATATAATAAGTAGCTCCAGCAGGGGCATATTTATTCCCTTTAGACCAACGGTATGCTCTCGCTTTCTGCATCCCATCCGGCAATTCCACCACACTTGTCACGCCACTTGCCAGCTCTTTATTTATTGTCACAAAATCATTATAATCTTTTGTTGAAGTAAGCAAACCATAATCATGATCATATTTACAATCTATTTCTCTTCCTAGTTCATCTATTGTTTTTGTCACATACCTATAATGATATTCTTCACCGTATTCATACTTTATAATTTTTTGGTGTGCTGATGACGGTGACGACTTTATCTTAGCAGTTACATTTCCGACCTCATCATATTCATACGAGAGTTCAACTATAAGAGGATCTGCATAATCATTATTGACATTCGGAATTTTCGTTTCCATGGCCACTCTATGCGGATATTTTTCATCATATACGAACATCTTGGAAGAACCAATAATATCACCTGTCTTATCACAAGAGAAATTATATATAGCCTTAGGTCTATTAACCAGCCAATTCTCAACATCATCATTATACTCAATATATGTCTCATCAATATAATCACAATCTGACGGATTGACTGCCGACGCCCCATCCGTTATACCAACAGAACAGCCAACTTGACGTACCAGATTATAATACAATCCATTCGAGCTACAATCTGAAATATAATCATTTTTAGTTATTTTATTTTTCAACACCTCATTATGTTTATCCAGATTATAATCAACTTCATATGCAAGCTTCACCAATGGAACGACAACTTTCTTATTATGGGAGCAACAATATTTATCATAGCTATACACTTTCTCCTTTATTATCTGCTTTTCCCCTTGATATATTTTCTGCGAAAATGGGAGCATCATCGAATGCGAGTTCAATGTGTTACATTCATATTCAGCAATTTGCTTTTGGATCAAATTTCCATTGACATAATTTCTAGTAACTATTTTTTCAAAACCAAGAAATCCATGTCCTTCACTATGAACCAATGCATTATTATATTGATAAGCATTCACGACGCACTTACCATTAACATTAAACATCGTATCCGTCTTCAGAGCGGCGACAGGAATAGAGTTTCTTCTGATATCATTTATTATCGTATTGTCACATGTATAAAAGCCTGCATCATTTCCTCCTTCAGACATAAGATAATCGTAAGAGAAGCCCCTCACATTACCCATCCCATCAACTATTCGTTCCACACTATAGAATGACGAATGCGGATACAATGACGTCACATAAGCATTCTGAGAATTTAGCGGTTCACGCGGCAGCCCTGATAATATCGAGACATTTTCCTGTGCCAAGAATCTGCCTAGCAGAATAGTCTGATGCGAATAATTTATTGGCATAAAATATCTCTTTTCATACGTGAATGCAATCGTATTATCAGCCTTTTCGTAAGGCATCAATCCAACGTTAAAATAATAGTTACCTGCCATACTTTTAAAGACTCCCACATCTGCACAACCGTCACCATCAAAATCAGCAGTTCTTATCGTAACGCTAGGCTTTTCCAATTCCATGAGAGAATACCTATACCTATCCTTATGATTAAGATTAAGCGATTTAAGCAATCCTACACTTGTACACAATTTGGAATCTGTAAAGTTTTTACCATCAGAGAAAACCATTCTCCAACATCTTGATGAGTCATAATATAAAATATCGGTTTTACCATCTCCATTAAAATCGTTGGGAAACACATATATTTCACTTGTCAACGAATTACCGCATGCAGTTTGTCGAATGGTAAAATCGCCATTAAGATTATATATATCATAACCATCCTTTTTCAAAGCGAACAATTCAGAGACGCCATCACCAGTGACATCCAAAGACATAAAATTAGCATCGGTTCCATTTATGCCATCACTTCCTTTGAGGTCATTTTTATAAATCACCCCTTCTTTATAATAATAACATGAAGCCAATTTATCTTTACGATCTTCATCATATGCATCCAGAACCACCACATCGGTTCTATCATTATGAATAAAATTACCTGGAACTACAACTACGTTCTTTTTGTAAGAACAACTTCTAAGATTAACGAACCTCCCCCTTTCTACAATATAGAATTGCGTTTTCACCAGGACGTCACTTTGAGTCTGCGCATCATAATTTATTTCATAAGTCAAGATATCATCCACAGCATCTCCATTCAAATCAAGGACATACACCCATTCAAGATTTTTTGACAAAAGAACAGACATAGCTGGTTTATTATGGAATCTTCCATCCCCATCATTAAGATACACTTCTCCCATAATATCTTCCGGATATGTATTTTGAATTTTATATGGAACCACAAGAACGTCAGAAAACCCATCGCCATTAAAATCACCCACAAAAGGAACATTGCTAAAGACAGATTTATCCTGCTGATACATTTGAAAATCATCGGTATCAACTGGATAATGTTTTTCAGAATTCCAAATTACTCTAGTTGGATTAATTTTGTCGCCACCGACAGACAAGCCCACCGTTTTCAATCTATAATGAACAAAATAATTCTTACCATAATAACCTGGTTTATTATACTCAAGAGAATAGTCATAAAGTTGCCTTCCAGTAGAATTATTCACTACGACCACATTCTTTAGAATTCTTTTAGATGCCACCACATTACCATACACATACGACACAGAAACGTCTGAACTCTTAGTCTCATATACAAACTGGATTCTATATTCAGGACGAACCCGTTTTTTCTCATTCAACGTATATTCAATATTATTTATATAAGACATGCCTTCACTTGGCACTTTATCATAATTAAACACTATCGAATTGCCGTTCCTATCCGAAATTTTACACAGCAGCCATTTGAGCACCATACCACCGTCATGCTGCGTCTCCAATCTTGAATCATCGGTAGCACCATATTCCCATATTGTTCCATCGTTTTTCCAAACCATGAATCTTTCCGGACATTTGTCGCTTTTAGCATATGACACTATTTTATCAAAGTTATCCACTTCCGTTTTATATACCGCGCCATTAGCTCCATATACACCATCAACTAACATCAGACGCTGACCATCAATAGCAAACCTATCATTTTCAAAATCGACGCCAGTGATTTTACCATCATGATATATTGTTTGCCCAACCCTTTCTATTGATGACAATCCGGAAAGATCCCAAGCCCATCCCAATATTCCATTAGCACTTTGACTATTATATACAAAAGAAAGTTTCGGCATCATAGTACCAATGGCATTAGGAAGTTTCAGTTCTATTGCATAAACAGCCGCTCCTGTATTACTTGTACAAAATGAACTTGGCAAAGACCCGACCACGCCATCATCGTTATTAGACACACCTCCATAATAGCCCTCATCTGGTGGGAACACGGAATATCTGTCTATTTCAAGATTCAAGCTTTTGTTTTTATTTGGTTTATACATAAAGCCTGGCTGCAATTTTATCGATGTTGTCGCCTGGCACAAATACGACACATCATCATTTAAAGCATCACTCAATTCTATATGCGTTTGCTGAAATATTTCCTGAGAACAAATATTTGAAGCACAAAGAAGCAATGCCATTATACATATACACTTTATTTTCATAATCCATATAATTTAAAGTTTCACCACAACGCAACTATACACACTATCACCTTTAATTATTCTCAACAGATACACACCTGCAGGATTATTAGATATATCAATCTCGTGATTCATTGAACACTTCCCATCTTGCACCAGAATTCCTGTTGCATTAAATATCTGATATGTAGCATTTACAATATCATCATTCTCAACACCAACAACAAAAACTCCATCATTAGGATTGGGATATATCAACACACCTTCACCAGATAACTTTTCAGATATTTCTTCACTTTCTATTTCTCTTGACAATTCCTTATACTCGGGACCACAATTATGTGCATACACCTCTATCCTATTCCCAGACTCGTCATACTTAAAATCCAGACAATATTGAGCATTAAGTTTTTCAGGCAAAGCAAGAGTAAATAATAGAAACAGCAACATCACTTTATATTTCCGTTTCATACCCTTAACTTATTTAGATTGCAGATTCTCTATTAACTTCTGTTGGCTTTCAATCAGCTTATGCAACTCTATGGTATACAATGTAAGTTCTTCTATTTTTTTCAACAGAAGACCATCCATTTCCACCAAAGCATAACCTTCATTTAAGACCACTTTTTCTGATGGCATATCTGGCAAATGCCCATTCTCATTTATATAGTTCTCCAAATCAGCAATTGGCTTCAATTTATAATCGTCATCAAAAACATGATCATACCATTCCGACACTTCTTTCACCAAGACTTCCGATGTTAAGATTCCACCTGTCACCGACAGTTTCGCATTCATATCAACGTTATCGGCATCAAAGATCATCTTGTCATTTTTAGACAAAAGCGTCATCCCTTTATCTTTATCTACAACAATCTTATGTTTATTGTCATATATTTGAAAATAAGCCACTTTGGTATCAGTAGTAGGTTCAAGGATAATCCCAGCATCCTCATTAGCATCAGATTTTATATGTAATTTAGATTCAGGACTTGTAACATTTCCAACGCCCACCTTGCCTGTTGAGTTAAAGCCCGACGAATTGCTAACAAACAATGTAGGCGCGCTACTGTTAAATCCTATCATAAGGCTATTAGGAACATTATTAATTAAAGCTTTTGTATCGGCATTACCGGTCCCAGAACCGATAACCATTGCATTTGTCGCTTTCGCCTTCACATATCGACCCAGCGCCAATGTCGAAGAGGCATTTGCCTTTGCGTAATAACCTACAGAAAACGAAAATGTTCCTGTCGACTCACAACTAGCACCTATTGTTGCTGAATAATTACCTGTCACTATATTTTGGCTAGCGCCTGATGCTGGTCCACATAAATCGCAACCGCCTTTTTCCTGAGCTTTCATCATTGATGATATTACAAGCAACATCACTGAAAGCATTATTAAATTCTTTTTGTGTTTCATAAATCTTGGTTTTTAGTTAATTTTATTCTTTAATAAATTTATTTTTCATCACAGACCTTCCATCTTCACTTTTAATAAAATATATGTAGATTCCACTTTTCAATGAATTAACATTTATTGAAAATGTACTTTCACTCAAATACAAATCCTCATCCATGCATCTTCTACCCAATATATCTGTTATCATAATTTTCACATTCTCATTCATTATATTTTCAACATTTATATTAAGTAAAGAAGATACAGGATTAGGATAAAAATTCAAGTCCTCTTTATTCTCAACAATTTCCGACACGTCATCAAAATCATCCGTTTTCAACTTACATATCACAGGAATCTGATGTGTATTATAATCCAAGTAAGCCTGAATTATACATCCGCCATCGAGAGTCGGCTGAATATATAATATATTCATAAACACGCCCAGATCAAAATCTTTTCTCCCCAACAAATCAAGTTCTTTGTTAATCAGAAACACCGTCGCCGTATTTGGATACGATTCAAAATAAGAACTGTTTTGCCAGAATGCAGACACATAAATCTTATCATGATCAACGTATGCCATACTTCTATATTGAGAGACATAATCTGTAGTATCCACTCTCTCAAGACTTAAATATTTAACGACATTCATATCTGTATCCATTTTCAATACTATAGGATGCCAATCATTTATACCGTCTGTATGAGCAGACATCGCCGACATCAAAAAGTGGCTTTCATCATACCAGTAATCAACGCTTACGAATTTAGGAAGTATGTTATTCGGATAGTTACTTATCTTATCTATTATTGAAGTTGACATATAATTTAGGTCATCATCAATATAACTTACAGTTTCCACTCCGCTAACATGCATCCCATCACTGAACATCGCATAACAACCAGTATTAGGCACTTTGATGAAATCTGAAATTTCGGAATGATAAGAGAGATTCTCCAAATAGGATTGTTTCAACAGATTACAATTCACATCAAATTTATAAAATACAAAATCATATTCTATGATTGTCTGTTCAGGAATTGAATCCGTCACTTTTGTCACCAAAACAATTTCATTATCATCATTCATCAATATTTGCGCTGACAAACCATACGATATATATGATTTCTCAATTTCCAGATAATTTTCACTTACAACATCCAAATCAGGATTCAACACTGCGACCCATAATTTTTCATATATATCAACCTCATGATTCATACCGCATAGAACTACGACGAAAACATTACCATCGCCCATACCCGTTGATGTTATAAACGAAGCCTTGTCAAATATATCATCAAACACTCTATCGACATAAGCACCATCTTCATCAACACACAAAGCTATAGGATATGACAAATTTGAATTATTTTCATACAAAGTTCCCAATACATAATTATAATTTGCAGACATATCTCCTGTAATAAAGACAACATTTTCATCATTGCCACATGGATATTCATAAAACCATTGCTGAGACTTAGCAATATTCACAAAAAACAAAACGAACAACAATAACAAAAAACGTTTCATGACATTTCAATTTTAGTTTTTCAACAAATCTATTGGATTTCCGAGCAATTTGTTCTCAACTAGATATGATGCTCCATAAAAGATATAATTCTGATGGTTATATATCATATCATCACCTATCTGCATCTTAGAGCCATCTATATTTATTTCCATAAATGTCACATCTTCAACAAACAGTGATGAATATCTAGGGTCATTAGGTATCTGGTCTTTTATCAAATGCACTTCATTATAATAATATCTGTTCATCTCACTTCCATCAAGATACAGTTCTTCCTTATCACAATTCATTTTATAGAAGGCATAATAATCATTGTTATTTTGATCCCAATATTCATTACCATTTAATGTTATATAAAACATATCAACATAAATGTTTCTATAATTATGTTTTATCTCTGGTCTATAACCATATTTATAATTTATGGTATCTTCAATAAGTTCCGCGGCATCATTTAAAATATAAGGATCATAACAGGATCCGCCATATTCTCCATAATACCAACATTCATCACTATCAAAAGGACCAAACAGATGTGGTTTATACTCAATCTGATGACAATCTGTCTTTCCTGTTACGGCAAGAACTTTCACGGTCAACATTCCAGATCTTGATTCGCCTTTTTCAACAAATAACGATTTCAATCCTTTGTCAGTTGTAATACCATCATTACGATATGCTTCTTTTACAGAAGCGACTATCTGGTCATACAAGACACACGCATCTTTCAATGATATCATATCATTGTCAACATTAACATCAAATGTCAATTCATGAATCTTTTTTTCGACATAATTCTTATCAGGGAAAGAATAGGTTGTATTAAATAAAGACTCGACATCCCACAGCGCACTATCAGCATTCATATACTCATTGCCTCTATAAGTGCCATTTCTTATTTCTTTAATTTGATTATCAAATCTCTTTATTCTTTGAACAACACGTTCTAGTTTGACATCGGCTGCTATTTCATCTATATCATTGCCGACATTAATGGATGATTCTGCAAATTCGTCTTTCTCACAGGACGACAAACACAGTACAAGTGTAAATACACCTATAGCAATTAATACAATTCTGGTTAAATGATTTAGTTTCATAAAAAAATAATTTTTGGGTAATTGTTTGGATTCAGTTCTCTAATTAGTTCTCGATAAAATTATAAAACAATCATAATCAACACCTCCTTTCAACAAATTTGTTTCAAATTTTATGGTACAAAAATAACATCTAAAAAAGGCTTTGTCAAGTGTTTTTTTCTTAAAAAAAATTATGATTTTTTTGTTGTCATAAAATATTTTTTTTATAACTTTGCATTTTGATGACACAGAATAATACATTATCAATAAGCAATAGAACAATTGATTTACAATCAAGTAAATCATGTTTCATATTTCTTTTTTTGCAGACGGTTTTAAGCCGTCTTTTTTTTGTGTTAAGGTCAAGTTCAAATTATTATCTAACTCTAAATCATAGCAACAATGTCTATTTCACTTAAAGACCGTAGTTTGATTTCCATTTACGACTACACACCAGAAGAAATTTGTCACATTCTTGACATAGCAGAAGACTTTGAAAAGAACCGTCTTCAAAATCT
>JAEIGA010003903.1_pt1 | contig 23179 bp, 47 predicted proteins | sample 9270691 | NCBI WGS metagenome assembly JAEIGA01 (sample SAMN17057246, study PRJNA624740) | gut metagenome | biome: biome; isolation source: fecal sample | host: Bos grunniens | place: China: Xizang | collected 2019 | reverse complement strand
TCATGTAAGAGTAAGAGTAAATAAAAAATAATATTATGGGAAAAGAATATATAAAACCAACTGTTTTTATATCAGGACATAGAGACCTTACTAAAGAAGAATTTGATTTAAATTATGGTATACAACTTGATTGGTTGATTACACAAGAAGAAATTGAATTTGTTATTGGTGATTATGAGGGATGTGATACAATGGCACAAGAATACCTTACAGAACAAGGGTTTGACCCTTCACGAGTAACCATATACCATATGGGCGACAAACCAATGAATCTCGTAAATAAACACTTTAAAACTATTGGTGGCTTTGAAAATGATATTGACAGAGATACTGCTATGACTAAAGTATCTACATACGACGTAGCATATATAAGAAAAGGTAAAGAAGATTCAGGCACAGCACAAAATATTTTAAGACGATTTACATTTTAACTTGAAATATATGTTTAGGATTCGACAACGAATTAAGATACGCAAGAGGCAGAAATAGGCGTTTAGGACTGCCCCTTGCATCAAATTTAACCATTTTTTTACAAATTTTAAAAATTTTCTTCCTAATTATTAATTTTTGTTAAAATTGCAGTTAGTTGTTAATATAACATACTGATTATTAATTAGTTATGAAGATTATTACCAACATAATGAAAAGAATGGTATAAAAGTTTGATCAAATTAAGTTTTTTTTTGTATATTTATTACGTGAGATTTATAGTTTGTCTTTCATTAATAAAAAAAAATGATCAAACTAAGAAATAGTTCACAAAAAAAAAGTCTTTACAAATAAAATATTTTTTGTATATTTATATTGTAAGGATTACTTACAGGGTTGCTGCGGTGGCAGCACCTCGAACAGATTGACCGATTGTATATAAGAAAAAATAAAGAGAGTCATTACAGCAACACACAACGAACTTTCCATGATAAATTAAGTAGCAAAAAGGACTCTTGAAAATCGCGAAAAGGAAGATACCCATTACAGCAAACGATTATGAACTTATTATTTTTTTTAGGGTAAAAATAAAAACAAACGGGTATTGTTATATATGTTCGAATAAACTGAAGGAAGACATTACAGCAAACAAACATTAGGACCAACTTTTTAATTTGGAATTCTTTTCGTCTTCTGCGCTATATATGATTTAATCAAAAATATATTATAAGTTGTTTAATTACAAGTTAAGACCATATTGATCAACGTTCCCACGTGTAGATATGGCCACCTAAGAGAAGGGTGCGAAATTCTCTGTCCTTGATAGGAAGGTCAAATAGTTCCTATAAATAAACGCTAAATTAGAAAAAAAATGGGAATGATTTAGCAAATAGTGAGTTTGCACCGACTGATACAGGATTTTTCACTATTGTTTTGTTTTCATGTGGGGGAGCACTTCTTGGTAACAAGAGGTGCATTTTTTTTATTCAAAATGTATTAAATTCTTTACATTATCATTGAAATTCGTTTATTTTGTATAATATTCTTTACAATTTGAACTGAAGTTAATTATTGCTTTAAAAATAATTAAGTGTGATTATAGGGGTTAATTATTGTTTTAACAGTAATTAACTTCTTTTATTATATATCAGGTTGTAGGGCCTTATTTTAGATAATAAGGTTCATGAGCCTACGAATCTTAATAATTGCTATGTATTTTAAAAAATATGCATGCGAAAAATATTGAATTCAGATTATAAATCTTAAGAAATGTAACTTTTTAATGTCTATATACCAATATAATATTTTTTTTCATATAAGAATTATCATCATCTAAAAAAATAGGATAGACGAATCTATCCTATTAGGTAATTAATAACAGAGCGAGCATACTATTATGAAAATGAAAAAAGTAAGAAAAAACAAACGATAATTAATTATGTCGAATATTATTTCATTTACCCGAATAATAAATACAGTGATATTTTAAAAAGTTACATAAATAGTTAAAAAAAGTAATAATAAAATACAAATGTACTCAATCGAGTCCTACTATAAATAAAAAACCCACCTTTACACGAAAGGCGGGCAAACAGTTACGAATAATATTTAATCTCCATACCAAAGTACCTTTATAAGGTCAGGAGTGATAAGTATACCATTATTTAATTCTTTGTTGATAACTTCTTGTGCTAAGACAATATTGTTATATCCTCCATAATACCAATATTCAACTTCATTGGTTTTATCATTAACTACTTTTCTAATGATAATGTATTTCCAATTTTGGAAATTTTTACTTACGTTATTAACTTGATACATATTATTGATTGTTTATAGATATGGATAAAGATTTTCGTTTAACCAATTTTGGTCTTTAAAATTCTCTCTCATTTGTTTAATCTTTTCCTCAAGTTCTTCTTGTGAGTATGCTTCAATTAATTGAGAAGCGGGATTTGGGATATTAGCATACGCATTTAAAGCGAGGCCTCCGTCGTCAAAATACAGCGTCTGTGTGTTCTCCCAAACACGTGGGTCGCCTCCGTATAATTCAAGACGATTATTAAACAGCATTACAGCGTATTTTTTTTTATTCATGTTGTTCTATTTGTTTTTCAATATTGTCTACTAAGTTTTCTAACAGCGCTAATTCATCGTCGTCCTGATAATGGATATCAAGTATAATTAATGTATTAAGCGCCTCTTTCAGAGTCTCTATTTCCTCTGTTGTTAATTCGATTTTAATTTTATCAGGCTTCATAATTAAAAGTTGTATCCCCGCTGCGGTTCGAACGCAGGACCCTCAGCTTAGAAGGCTGATGCTCTATCCAACTGAGCTACGGAGACATATTTGTAGCGCGTAGGGGAGTCGAACCCCTCTTCCCAGCGTGAAAAGCTGATGTACTAACCGATATACGAACGCGCCATTTGGTACCACGGGCGGGACTCGAACCCGCACGGACATCACTGCCCAGGGGATTTTAAGTCCCCAGTGTCTACCTAATTCCACCACCATGGCATTCTGTGCTCCCGCTTGGACTTGAACCAAGGACCCCCTGATTATGAGTCAGGTGCTACTAACCAACTGAGCTACAGGAGCATTCAATTGAACATTACAAAGATAATGATTTTTTTTTAATATAAATCTCCATCATCTAAATCTATAATGTACTCAATCGAGTCTTATAGTGACTGCGATGGGGCTCGAACCCATGACCCCATCCTTAAAAGGGATGTGCTCTACCTGCTGAGCTACGCAGTCGAAATTTGCAAGGTATACATAGTACGTTGCATACCTTGCTTGTGCAGAAAGGAGGTCTGCTATGAAAAAACGTATTGTTATGTTAATTTATACTCTATATAAATATACAGAAAATATTTTTTTGTCAATATTATTCTGCTTTTTTCTCCATATTAAGTTCCAGAATATCAGTGATCATTTTTCCTGCCTTCAGTTGAGTAAAAATATAACCAACAGAAAATTGTGTTTTTTTATGGTCAGGAAGTTTATTCATGTATTCCATGAGTTTATTCAGGCCATTCTTAATCGCAGTTGTATCCATGGCTGTGGTTGTTCTATCAAACACACTGTCATTCAACTTAATTTCTTTAGCGTACTTCAAGTTTTTAAGTGACAGTTTATGCTCACCCTCTTTATCAGAATATTCTTTCAGCCTCATAATGACATTAACAGCCTCTGCTTCATCCTTTTTATGGGCTTGGTAAATATGTCTGACATCTACACCTGTGATACGGTCTGTTTTCAGAAGTTCTTGTACACGAGGGTCGCGCTTCAAGTGTGCGAGGCAGCAGTTAACGTGCCAAGTTTTCTTACCTAAGAGTTCACAAATCTCCTGTATAGTCATACCTTCAGAAATCAGATGTTGATATGCTATACCATATTCATATTCATTGAAGTTCTTACCCTCGTTTGCTTGAATCTGTATACGATATAATTCTTTCATATCAATATTATCAACAAGCAATGCAGGTACCACGTCAAAATTAATGCCGTGTTCAATATTATGCATAATAGCGCGATATCTACGCTCACCGTCTACGAGAATATACTTCTTAGGGTCAAACTCATCGTAACGAACGTGAATAGGATTCAATACGCCATCCTTAGCAATCTGTGCTGCTAACTCTTCTATATCACCGAAGTCTCTACGAGAGTTAAAATCCTTGGATACAGAAATGTTTTTTGGGTCAATGTGTAGCAATGTTTTTCTTTTATTAGCCATAGTGTTTTATTTAGAAGTTATTATTAAGATAATCTGAGATGTGATATAACGCGGCACCCTTAGTACTGCATAGTTGTCTAACCATATTAATGATTTCGTCCGCAGCATAACAATCCACGCCCCATTTCATTTGCAATTTTACTTTTACATCACTTTCTAATTGTTGGAAATATTTTTCGTCCATAATGTTTTAAAATTGTACTCAATCGAGTCTATTATTAATCAAACGCCACAAAGATAATAAACTTTTTTTAAAAAGTATTGTTCATCATCTAAAAGTTACCAATTTAAACCTTGAAAGATATCAGGTTCTACTTCAGGCTCATTGTCATCGTCGTCAATAGTTTTATAAACGACAGTTCTAAATGTTGGTTCATGGTTTACTTCTTTACCAAACTCATAGAACAATTTTTCATTATTATTAAAAGCAATTACTTTATATTTAAAATGTGATTGCAATTGTTTTACAATAGTTGGAATTTGTTCACGTGTAAATTTATGTAAAGGTAATGTTTCTGAACCATACCATTTTTCATCACACCAATCAAGAAAGGTTTTATTACCTATTTGTATTGCAAATAAATTTTCCATATTTTATTCTACGATTTCACATTCAACATCAATGATTTCTTTAACGTCCATATTATTAATGTCTAAATAATAAATAAACGTTTCCGTATCCTTAACCATAGAGGACAGGATGAGTAGTTCGTCTACAGACATTTCGGATACCTCAAACTCTTCATTAAAACCTATATTTTGTAGATAGATTTTATTATCCTTTATGAATAGTTTTTTAGGATAACCAATATGCTCTGAGATATAAAGGGCGTTCTCGTTGAAATTAAAGCACTTATCAACGGCTTTGTTGAGTAATTCGGTCAAGTATCCATAAATAACCATTCGTGTGCTTAGAACGGCTGTATCAATGTCTTTGTATGTAATCATAATTAATATTGTTCAAGTTCTAATTCTTTGATAATTTCCATTAATTCGTCTATTGGGAATGTAGTACACAACCAAGATGTACCATACTTATATCCTCTATCCACGAGCATATTTCTCTCCTCAAGATATTTACACTCAGCAGTATAATCATATTTATTTGCTGCGGTTTTTCGGTATTCCTCAAGCAATTCTGTTTGTGCTTTTGTGCCTGCTTTTAGGTCATTAAGATGATGTTTCTTCCAAAATTCAACTAATTTCTTTTGTGCAGGGGTTTGACACTTGAAGCAGTCAGATATTTGACCACAACAATCTAAACGTTTAAGATTTCTACCCGTATAAACCTTACCGCAGATAGATAGAACCTCACGATTTTCTACCTCCTCTAATGTTTCCCAATCACGAGATGGTCGTTGTAAATTTCTTGTACTAATGTCAATTTCAACCTTACAAGGCTCGTTGTAATCTGTTACGCTACGGAATGTAAATTTTTGTGTCATAGTTGATATTGTTTTTAATTGAACTCTGCAAAGATAATAAACTTTTTTTTGAAAAAAATATTCATCATCTAAAATTACCCTTTGATTTTCTCTAATATCTTTTTAACCATTTCAGCGTTGATAGGTATTGTACCTTGTTTAGTATAAATGGAACATATACCTTTTTGTACTTGGTCTTTTTGATTTAGCAATTCATTAAGAAAATAAATGAATTCCAAAATAGGTTCTCTTCTATCTTTTATGAATAGGTCATCTAATTTCTTCAACAATGCTTTTTTACTCTCTTTCCAATCAAAATAAGATGGTGACCAAGGTTTACCCAAAAGTTCTGACTTTTTAATAATAAATGCTTTACCAAGACGATTTATTTTATGTGAGTCAGCGACCTCAGTAATAATCTCAATTAATTTTTCTTTTGCCTCAAGATTAAGAGTTCTAAGTTCTCGTTGAGTGTATTGAATTCTTCTTAAAATATCTTCCATATTCTTTAATTTTTATTTGTACCGCGAGCGGGACTCGAACCCGCACGGACATCACTGCCCACAAGATTTTAAGTCTTGAGTGTCTACCAATTCCACCATCACGGCATAGAGTAATCCCTACCCTATTTAGATAGGGATGTACTCAATCGCGTCTATTATGCTGCAACCTCAATGTATTCCTCAGCACAATTAAACAATTTTTGGTTGATGTCAATATCTTTGACAATACCCTTGATAGGACGTTGCTTACGCATTTTTCCGTTTGCACTTGGCATTTGGAAACCACCCTTAATAAGGTTTTCCTGAATTACGTTGAACACGTGCCACAAGGAGTTTGTTGCATCCTCTTCTCGGCGAGGAGTAAGTACCTCATTGATAGTATCGTCATTGATTTTAAGTTGGTCATTCTCACTAACACCCTTACGCAAACGAATTGCTTGAATTGCAAGACTACGTTTTTGCTCGTCAGTTAGCATTGTGCGATGCATTTGGTTCATTGCAGCAATGTGTTTAGTAACTTGCTCAATGGATGCTGCTACTACGTGTCGCAACTCATTAAAATCGTAGTTAATGTGTCGGATACTCATATCAGCAAGTTTGTCGCCCAAGATAAGACCATTGCTGCAGATAAGACGGAATAAACCGACCATAAACTTAAAGGAGTTGAAACCATCGTGGGAGTTGGTAAGAATGATACGTGGATAACACTCAACAACACCACTGCCATCGTTTTTGAGAATTTTCACGTTCTCATTTTGGAACGCAACCATATGGAACGAACGTATGCCTGCGCTATTTGCTTTTTGACGGCATTGTTTTGCCTCTACGGGATACCAACCCAATTTAGCAAAATCGTCAATTACAGTCTGCGTATTTGCGTGTACATAACGCTCAGTAACTTTTGGGTTAGTTGGTGCGGTCTTAAACGCCATTGGGCATTTCTCACGAAGTTGGTCAATAGACAAGAATTGTGTTGCGAGTTGTTGGTCGCTGAAAGTAAGCATTGTATCTGCCATAGTTGTAAAATTTATTAGTTGTTAATATTTTCTTTTATTTTATCCAATACATTATTAAGTACGCAAATTTGAAACTCCCTGAAGGTTTCATAACTACCACCCATAAGGTCGTCACTACCTAATATACCGCCTATATCAATATAATCGTGTATATATTCAACCGTATTTTCATCAAGGTAATCTTCCCAATTTTCTTCTACCCATTCGTCAATGATAGATTTTTCAGAATGGTCATAACACTCATCCCAAAGTGCTTGAATACTGAATGGTTCTAATTCCTTAAAATGATTGAAAAATGTATAAATACTATCACTATTCGCACGATTAATCAACCATTCAATTTTCACATCACCACTTGGTTCATTAAAAACCTCATTGAAATCAGTAGCATTTTTAAGGAAATCCCAATAAATTAGGTCTTTCTCTACGATAGCGTTCGCTAATTCCATTGCTGCCATTTCAACACCCGCAGCGAGTTTTTTCATTTGGTCTAATCTGTACATACGATATTAGTTTTAGTTGTTGTTTGATTTCGGTTGCAAAGGTACTGCTTTTTTTTGATATGAACGAAACCATCATCCAAAAGCGGTTTATATGTGTGGGTAGAATTAACTACCCACATTTTTGTCCTCATTTGATGCTATATATTACCACCAACAATACATTTCAATATCAGTTGTATCAAAATCAGTTGTTTTAAGTAGTTTTGAGAAATGGTCTTTTACCTCTGCTACACTCTCAAAGTAGTCTTGGTCATAATAAGTACTACCGAAGAAAAAACCTCTTATAGTTGGTAGATATAGTTTGCAGGTATTTTCTAACTCTTCAGTTAATTCTGCTATGCGACGAACATAATGCTCATACTTTTCTTTATCTTCGGCATTTTCTTTCTTGCATTTTTCACAATAAGCAATTTTCTCATTGATAGACTTACGTGTATTTAAGACAATACCACACGCCTCTACCAATTCCTCAATTTGGTCTTTTGAAATTACCAAATCAGTGCAGTTTTCTACATATTCAAAGAAATGTACAAGGAAATTGACCTTACGAAAACTACCTGCACCTGTTAGGAACTGACCTACCAATTCATCAATCTTAACTTGAATATCATTGTATTCCTTATACACCTTATTATACTCTTCAGTACCATAAGTTAATTCATTAAGTTTTTCATCAATAGGCTCAAGTTGTTCTTTGAGTTGCTTGATTTGTGGTTCTAATTCTGCTTTTTTAGCACGTTCAACACGTGAGAAATAAATGTCTAATCCCATATCTGTATTTTTTTAGTTGTTATTACTCTCCGTTTATATTATACGCGCAAATGTCTAAAAAAGAACATACGCATATAATTTTTGTTTGTTTCTCATTTCCGTATGCAAAGGTACTGCTTTTTTTTTATACAAACGAAACCATCATCCAAAAAGGTCTTACGATAAGAAGGTACCTCTGTCTATATACCAATAAAAGTTTTTTTTTAACAAACAAGTTATTATCATCCAAAAACGAAAAATTAGATGATAAGAATAAAATCACAAAAAAAAATATTTTATTAGCATATAGGGTATAATTATTTTACAAAAAAAATAACACAATGATATAAAAAAAGTGGACAACCTTTCGGTCGCCCACCCACTATGAAACAATAACAACTATTCAGCGAGTTTATCTACAAGGTAATTATACATTTTTCCATTTGCGACATCTTTTAATTCTTCAAGTTGTTCGCAATAATCTTCAGCATCGTATGTAATACCCTTTGCACGCATTTGTTCAAGCACGTCATAGATAATATGCCTATTGTTTGAGAAATCTACTGCATCGTTGAAGAAACCGCCTTCCTCATCTGCATAGTTCACAACAAGCAAATTATAATCTAAACTAACTTTTTCAAACCACTCCGTAGGACTTGACCACGGACTTTCAATGCGTAGTTCAATAATGATTTTATCATTACGCATTTCAAGGAAAAACATTTCTACATAGCAATCCCATTTGCAACCCAAAGTCTTGATATTGTAGTCATACCAACCATAAACACCATAATTTTTAAGTTGGTAATTTTTAGCATTTTTCCAACCATTACAATACTTTTCGTATTCTTGAAGAATAACCTCTTCTGACCAACCATCGTTTTTACTTAATCGTTTGAATTGCTCAAGATTAAGCATATTATTTGTAGTGTCCCACTTTTTGAAAGTTTTAGGTAAACGATACCACGAACGCAATGTAAGTTCTTGCGTGGAATTGATATTCAAGATATGTAAAAACCACTCCTCTGCGTTCCACTGAAGTGCTTTATCCAATGTTGCTTTTTTATTAGCAACTTTGTTTAGAAAGTTAATGACATTTTCTTTTGTACCTGCAATAAGGGTACGATTTTGTACGTAATTTGGCATAGTTAGTTAATTTAGATTGTTAATGTTGGATAGTCTAATAAAATGAAACGTAGTGTAGTAAAGATTATATAAGTCAAAATAAGACCTTGAATAATACTCAAACCTATTTGCTCACGTTTAATAGCGAGAATAAAGTTAAGTAATACAATAACGTTTGCCGCAGCAAATCCCAATAAAATTAAGTTTATCATAGTTCTTCGTAATTAAAAATTGCATTATGAAATTGTGCGTTGTGGTTCATAAAACGTGCACCAAAGCACCAATGTGTTTGATTTTTGTTTACGTGGATAGGTGTACATAGAGATTTGTCCACATTATACTTTTTACACTCTTTTTCAGTAAAAAGTTCATTGTCCACATAGTATAATTGTCTATTTTTAGTACCAAATTGTTTGTTACTATTTCCTTTGTTTACCTTATAGAATAACATAATTAAAACATACAATTTACTTTAACAATCTTAAAATCTTCTCCACCCAAATCTAAACGACTTGCGATAAATTCTTCGTTGTTCTCAAAATAGAAGAAAATATCATCGTCAGTCATACCATCCGCAGCAAGGTCTATTTGCTCTTGTGGCATAAGTGCAACACGAACGTTCTCTTGTTTTCCGTCATTTTTCCACTCAATTTTCACGTCTGCATATTTGCAGTATTTTTCCTCACTATGCGTGACTACTATTAGGTCATCGTACCCAAGTTCAACTAATTCATTGTACAAAGGTGTGTAGTCCTCTTTTGTCGCAGGAATAGTGTCATTGATTACTGCATTGTAATTAGCAAGACTATGTTGTCCAACGTGCATATAACTACAGCACTCTCCATTATATGGAATTGGGTTACCACTTGGGAATAAAGCAATAATCTCATTGCTTTCAACATACTTACGAAAAATAATTTGTGTCATATTTGTTGTTATTGTTTTGGTTGTTTAATTATTGTAAAGTATTGTCAAGTTCACATCCACTCTCATTGTAAATGTATGCTACTCCACCTTTCAATTTGATAGTGTCGCCATCTTCCAAATTTTCAATCCATTGGATAATTTGCTTTTTTGCTGCGGTTGATAATTTTGCCATAACTATGTCTTTTTTGATTTCGGTTACAAAGGTACTGCTTTTTTTTTAGATAAATGAAACCATCATCCAAAAGGTATCATTCTTCCACGAAATCATTTTCCACAATATATATTTCTAAATGCCATTTATCGTAATCATAGTTTTCGTATACGGATAGCATAATTTCACTTTCTTCGTATACATAACAATCATTATTTGGATTTTTGGCATCTGCAAGACGTTCTTCTCCAATCCATCCTTTATCATTTTCCCACTCTTGGTGTAATGCCTTAATAGCACTTTCCTTTGTTAAGTGTGTACTGATAATTGACAAATCTTGTTCCCACTCATTTGCAGTGGACTTAACAACTGAATATACTTTTTTCATAGTCTTTATTTTTTTGCTAATGTACGCATATTGTATTTGACTAATTTAGTCATTTTGTAATCATTTAGGATTTTCTTTGCTGCGGTTTCATTGTCTGCATAACATACAAACATTGTGTCAATTTTTTTACCGCTAATAGTTTGGTGTCCCTTAACACGAAAAGGTGTGGTGTCCACGTTTGGTTTGTTAATCTCAAATGTTATCATACTGACAATACCTCCTCTACATCTACAAGATATTTAATATTATTTTCCACGCAATACTCCTCAATAATTGCATAGCAATCATCATAGAGTTCATAGTCAGCACGCTCTAATGGCTCACGATATTTAGCCATACGAGCAAGTGCTAATGACATTCTTTCATCAAAGTTCTCTACTTGTTCAACGACATATTGTCGCATTTTCTTTAAGTCTATCATAATAGCATCAATTGAGTATATGGTTATTAAAAATTTTCTTCTATATATTGCTCACGCAAATTTGCTAACATATCTTCAATTTTTTGAAAATCTTTGCTCTCAACTACATAAGCATAAAACTCATAACCCTCTGTATCAACACCCTCTAATGTATTACCATCAATGTCTATTTCAACATCGTCTGCTAATTCTTCAAGATACTTATTTGCATCTTCAATAGTGTCAAAGTTCTCTACTTGCATTTCAAATGCGTTTTCTTCGGTTGCCCAATACACACGGGCATTTGCCATAGTTTTATTCATATCTACAAATGTTTATAGGTTAATAAAAAATTTTCTTTCCGTTTATATTATACGTGTAAATGTCTAAAAAAGAACATCACTATTCACTTTTATTTTATTATAGTATTCAAATATTGCATTTACATATCCATTATATGCCAACTTATATGTTGTATATGTTGTTTTATATTCTTTTTTATCTTTTGGATATTTAATTACTAATTCATATACCGAAGAATAGTTTTTAGGGTTTAACACTGAAGTTAATTTAAGACTATAATTATCCCCCATTATATTTGAGGAGAATTGACAAAGTATTTTACGTTTCATATATTTCTCATTTCCGACTGCAAAGGTACTACTTTTTTTTGATATGAATTATATCATCATCCAAAAGGGACTGACGAACCGAGATCTCGCGTTCTATATACCAATAAAATATTTTTTTTGACGAACAAGTTTGTATCATCAAAAAAACCCCGCACTCATAAGAGCGCAGGGCAAACAAAACAAACTAACAACTATGCGAGTACCACATTGTCTAACATTTCGGTTTTATAATTTACCGAAAATACAACCCGAATTTTTTCGCATTTACCATTGATAATTTCGCTATCCTCACATTTGGTATCCCAAATATCAAGACTATAACAAGTCAATGTTTTTTTGTCGGTATCAACTACATAAAGATATTCTATATCTCCGTGTAGGCGACCATTTGTATATTCATAATGGGGGTCGCGTGCCATTAAGGCATTTGCAAACTTTGAGGGTGTTTCATCGTCAAGCACTTTCAAATGCTCATCCAATAGTTCTGCACCAACTCCTTCAGGATACCCATCACAATGGTGGTAAATTACTTTTGTTTCTTCCTTGCTAATAATAGCGATATTTGAACGTGTACTCATTTTTTATTCTCCTTTCTTATTTAGTATTGCAGTTATAATTTCGTTCCAATCAGTTATATACTCCGTATTAAGAGTAAAATACTTATTTTCAATCGTTGCACCATCTTGGTCATCAAAACTTGTGAGTTTTGCAATTACATCTCCATTTTTAATGTAGATTTCAGTTACATAACACTCGGTGCGTGGATACCCCTCATAAAGAGATAGACAAGTGTAAGGTGTTTCATCCTCGTCATAATCAAATGTCAAAGGGTTATCTTCAGTATGTCCGTATGCTGCTAATAAGTCTTGTACAACTCCTAAACCCTTTGCAAATAAAGTGGACATTAGTTCTTGATAAGCATACGCTTGACTAACTGAATTTCTTTGATAATCTGCAGGTCTCATTTTTCGTCAGTAATTCCAAAATTTTTGTAAACTAATTTTCGTAACTCATCCCAATAATCACTATCACTATAAAGGTCATCGTGATTAAAGATATAGTTCAGTCTGTCTTGGTCTTTTTTTGGCAGTTCGTCAAAAAAAGCATCTGCGAGTTCTATATTATCAAACTCGTCAAGTTCGGTAATAGTGAATTTTTGCGTTACCATAATTGTATTGTTGTTTGATTTCGGGTACAAAGGTACTGCTTTTTTTTTAGATAAATCACACCATCATCTAAAAATCTTCTTCGCCCAAATCTTCATCAATTATTTCTATTGCATTTTCAAATAGATACTCAGTCAATTCTTGCTCATTGCCAAAGTCTTTTGGTTCTTGGTCGGGAATATAACTATAATGGCAGGCAAAATCAAAATCAACTACACCTTTCATTGATAGTGGCACATAATCGTAAAATATCTCCCACCAATTATTCTCAACAATTTCATCAATTTCTTCACTTGTATACGCAGTTCCGTCTTTGAATTTCTCCAACAACTCTTCAGGCATTGCGCTTGCACATTTATAAGCAATGTCATTGTAATATACTTTGACGTGACCATTTGCGATTTCCTCAATATAGAATAATTTATCTTTGTACAAGACAAGTGCGTCAAACACATATGTACCACTATCATAGCACATACTATCCCCCATTTTATTCCAATCTTGGCGAGTATTTAATTCAACAAGTACAATACCTTGCTCATTTGGAGTAAATGTTACAATCTCCTTGATACTCTCTACACAAAATCCGTGTTTGTCCGAAAGCATATTGGCAACCTCATCTTCACTCTCAACGCAAAGATACTCTTCAGTGGGCAGATACTCAATGTGTTCGTTGTCAGTATCCCAATTTATACCAACTGCTTTAACTAATTTCAAATTCTTTTTTTCCATATTGTTGTTTGTTTTTCGTTTCCGTATGCAAAGGTACTGCTATTTTTTGAATTGAGCGACACCATCATCCAAAAGTTGAAAATTGGATGACGTGAACAAATGAACGGAAAAAAAAGTTTTATTGGTATATAGACACTACAAAATCCCGCGGAAAACTACAGACGAAAGTACAAAAAGAAAGGGCAACCTTTCGGTCACCCTCTTAATGATTTGCATTTATTTATGCCTTTGAGATATACTCAATGATTTTGTCTTTGTCTGCTAAATCAAACTCTTTTACCTCATTATTGATAATAAGTTTGATAGTTTGTTTTACAATCGTAACTTTTTTATTCTCTTCCTCAAAACGTACAACTTTGATAGTGTTATTCTCTCTACACTCAGTTGGTGTAAAGTAAAATACGTTACCATTTGCATCCTCTTGTTCGTTTTCGTAAAAATCACAACAAATGTCATCTATACTATCCCATCGTTTGTAGTTGGTAGTATGACCATCTTTTGTTACTTTTTTATAGGTAGAGTTGATTAAGAAATCATTATCTTTTGTGATTTTGATTTTAGTAAACTCTAATTGCATTGGCATATATGCAATAGGTTCAACTCCGTTCCATTGGCAGAAAGGTAAATAGAATTGGTTATCTACTCTCCTTAATTGGTAATACTTACTAATAAGGGAAAGTTTAAGCAAATCGTATGACGCAATAAATTTATCATACATATTCTCATCAGTAAATATCGTTTGTCTATATTCAGTATCAGTACATACTGAGAAACGACCCCTAAAACACTGAGTTTCCTCTCCTTTCTTATTATAGCAACGAATAGTAGTTTGAGTAGTGTAAAAATTGTCATCTTGAAATAAAATGGCAATTCTTGGAATATCAGTTAGTCCCGCAATTTGTGCCGTGTATGAAATTTTGTGTTCATATTTTTCAAGTATAACTTCAGTGAAAATGATTTCACGGAAACCACTCATTTTGCTTGGTACAAAAAGGTTAATGTCATAATCAATCAACTCTTTTTTATCATACCAACTGCGTAATTGAGTTAGGTCAATCAAGTATTTTTTACCCAATTCTATATTAGGTATATATCTACCACAAAAACTGCCACTACGTGGAGAAGGTGCGCCAAGATAGTTTTGTTTGTAATTTGTCAAAAATGTTTCGTTTGTGGCAATGAAATTGATAGTTTCATTTTTTTGTAGCAAGTCTTTCAACATAGTTGTGCTGCGGTGTATTGTACTCCCCACCTATGGGCATTAAGTTGTTGTTGTTTGATTTCGGTTACAAAGGTACTGCTTTTTTTTTAGACAAATGAAACCATCATCCAAAATGGCAGACGAACCGAGAGATCCCGCGTTCTATATACCAATAAAATATTTTTTTTGACGAACAAGTTTGTATCATCAAAAAAAAGCGGGCAACCTTTCGGTCGCCCACCCAACAAACAATAACAACTAATTAGTCGCAGATATACTCAGTTATGTTTTCACAAAGGTTATACAATGTGGCGTTAGACATAATCATACCCCCAAAGATAGTGTGCCAATTATCAAGTTCAAGAATTTCCTTGTCAGTCATATCTCCAAAAACCTCATACTCTGCACCAAACAATACTGCGAGATTGTTTTCAAAAACAGTTACTGCCATTATTCGTTCTTCAGTATTCCTGTCAAGACTTTCGTCAAAAATATGACCATATATAGTAGTTCGCCATTTTTCATTTTCTCGTTGAATGTCGGTGCGGATGAGTTTGTTTTCGCCACCACATTCGTTTACAATCTCTACAAGTTGTTTCTCCATACGGATATTTAAGTCCATCGCATCCGCAGTTAATACTTGCAATTTCGCAATTTGTTTATCAGTTATTTGTCCCATAGTATTTAGTTTTTTTATTCAAACATATATGCTACTTCAGTAATGTAGATTTTATCAAATCTTGCAGGAAGAAACCAAATGTCAAATGTGCTTTGCCATACTACACCATTATCAGCAATGTCAGCACCAAACATATATCGGTAATCAGTATCACATTCATTTGTATCTTCAATGAGTTCAATAGGCTCATTAAACAATTCACTAAGTTTTTGTTCTAATTCTTTTTTGGTAAAACGATTGTGAACTAAAGAATCCAAAGTGGACATAATCAAATCTCGGTAATCCATAGACTTATTGTTATTTTGTTTAACGATACAAAGGTACTACTTTTTTTTTAATTGAGTAATTACATCATCTAAAAAGTATCCAATCAATAATAAATTTTACGCATAACTTAAAAATGATAAAGGTTAATAAACAATTTTCGTTTAATTTATAGTAGGGTACTCTCACTACCCTACTATTGTACTCAATCGATGCCTATTATTAGTCCTTGACTAAAATTACAGGGGTTTCTCCGTAATTATTAGAAGCACCTTTGATAGTAGCAATCTTGTTGCTCCATACAATTGCAATCTCTCGGCAATTCTCTTCATAGCAACCCCAATCTGCATCAGTTACTTGGCGCACATTAAGACCTTGTGTGTTTACAAATGCAAGTTCGCCCTCATTACCACTTAACATTGTCAAACCAACCTTGCTCATTTTATCCAAGGCATTTTGGAGTGATTTAAGTGCCTTAACTTGCTCCTCAGTATAAGTAGTCATTTCAAGCATATAACCACTATTACCAACAAGTTCTTCCTTACCCTCTATATTGGTAACAACAATCTTGTTGTATGCCTCACACTCTTCACGTGAAGAGTAAATGCAATCGTATTTGGTTGTTGCTACTCCGTGGCGGTCATCCTTTGTGTAATCAAAGAAATATGTATCAACCTCAATATTTGCTTTGAATTTAGGCATACCATCCTCAATTACCCATCCCTCAGTAAACATACCAACTTCAGGACTATCAGTGATACGTTTTGGTATATTTAGTGCAAACACACTGCCACGCATACCATCCATATCGTGATAATGATAGTTTAGCAAATTTTCTTTGGTTGAGAAAAATGGATTATCTTCCATCTTGCGTTCAATCGCAATTTCTTTACCATTATGCTCACACACATATTTAACCATAATAGTGTAAACACCACTTAATTTTACTGCAAAGTACTTTGCTGACTTTACAATTACCTCAATGTTTTTTCCGCCCTCATTGACGAAAACTTTTTTACCCTTAAGGGTTTCAAGAAAAAATACTCTCATAGTTTTCTATTTTTTGTTATTGTTGTTGTTTGATTTCGTATGCAAAGGTACTGCTTTTTTTTGAAATGAGTGAAACCATCATCCAAAATTACGGCTTAATAGTAATTGTACACTCTAAACCACTAATATCATAATCATTAAAGTAAAACTTTTTTTGACCTTGATTGATAGCACTTGCACTTACTTCAGTAAGACATTTCGCTACATAAGAAATTTCCATTTCTATTGGCAATCTTTTCCAATTTGAAACCTTAACTTTATACTCCATAATAGTTAATTTTATGTTTGTTTTTTCGTGTATATTTCTTTTTTGATTGTACTACCTTATGATAACATATAGGTTTCCCATAGAGGGCAATTTCTTGCTCTCTCGCAAGTTTTCTCGCTCGCTTTAATACTTTTATCATATCAGTAGTTTTCATTGCTTAAAACGAAAGTTTTTTGATTTCGGTTACAAAGGTACTGCTTTTTTTTGATATGAACGAAACCATCATCCAAAAGGGCTGAAGTATCGTCAGATCTTTTGTTCTATATACCAATAAAATATTTTTTTTCACGAACGAGTTTGTATCATCAAAAAAAAGTGGGCAACCTTTCGGTCGCCCACCCACAACTATGACTATTTACTCGTATGGTTTATGCTCGTTCCAATACTTTTCTTCTTGTTCTCGCAATAGTTTACGATAGATTTGCGTTAGGATAACTATGATAGTGTATGGCACCATAATCGGTGTTAATACAATTCCAACCACAATCATAAGTACTGCTTTCCAAAACGGAATATCCTTAATAGGTTCGTTCATACGATAGAATAAAAGGATATTTAATACTGACCCAACCATAAAGAAAAGGGTAATAATTGCTAAAAGAGCATTTGCTAAAAAGTTAATTGTTGCTACATCTAATACTTGTTCCATATTAAAATTTGTTTAATTGTTTTTTGTTTTCGTTTACAAAGGTACTACTTTTTTTTGTATTGAAAAATTCAATCATCAAATATTTTTCATAATAAACCCTTTTTTTTCATATTAAACCCATTTTCTCTACATTCAGCATATTCCAATGCACTTTTCTTTGTGTTAAATGTAACTTCATACACACCTTTTACATATACATCAAATACGGTAATTAGTGCGCCATTTTTTGTGTAGTAGTTATGTTTTGCAATTTCAATGCCATTTACACCATAACTGCAAGACCATCTGCCATTGAAATTTGCTGCGGGTATGCAACCCCTTTTACTTAAATCTACTTTGTGTTTGTTGTAATCTAATGCCATCATATTATAAACGTTTTATACTATAAATAGTTATACAAGTGTTATTTTGTTTGATACATCTACTTGAATTGTTATGCGTTTCATACCTGTTCTGCGTATGGTAATAGTATCGTCATCATTGATACTAAACTCATAACCCCACTTACGCACCATCTCTCTATCTTCTTTTTCGTGTATGTATAGCAACAAAATATATTCATATTGTGTTAATACATATTCGCCACTACAAGCATCTATTTCGCATTCTTCTTTGTATGCGTAAACCAAATTTTCAAATGCTGCTTTTTCATCGTTTAAGATTTTATGTGCTTTGTCAATATGTACATAATTGAATTTGCTATCTTCAATGTATTGTTCTATTGTTACACTAAAATCTTCCGCCTGCTTTTTCAAATGTTGATAAAGATGTGGCGCATAAACACGAATTTTTTCACTCATTTCTTTTGCCATAGTTATATCTATTTTTATTTATTTCCAATATAATTGTGTGTTAAGATACGATAGTGTTAGTTCTTCACACCATTTTTCCATTTTATCTTGATTAAGCAAAATCTCTTTACATAGAGTAGGTTGCCAATCAATTCGCTCTCCCATAAACCTATCAGTTTCATCCCAATGACATTTATGTTTTAGAGAAAAATATGGATAGTGATGGATAGAATTGCTAAACCACATTCGCAACTCTCCATTTACGGGAATGTATTTGTTTAGTTTGCTATCAAAGTATGGAATTTTAATCTCCATAGTATGCTCTATTTTCTTGCTATCACTCCTTGCAGGCACTTCAGTAAACTCATTGTAATGCTCATTGCACCAATCAATAACAAAGATATAATCTTCGTGTTTTCTTACAAATTCTTCATCCATTGCTTTTGCGGTAAAAGAAATGTAATTATCATTCTCTAATCTTTCTTTGCATTTTTTAATTGCTGCAAGTTTCTTAACTCCTTTATAAGATGGGTCTAAAATGAATTTTTTCATAATCGTTGTTGTTTGATTTCGGTTACAAAGGTACTGCTTTTTTTTGATATGAACGAAACCATCATCCAAAAGGACTGAAGTGACGTCAGATCTCGCGCTCTATATACCAATAAAACTTTTTTTTTAACAAACGAGTTTGTATCATCAAAAAAAAATAGGCAACCTCTCGGTCGCCTACTCTTTTGTTTATTGTGATATTATCAACCTAACAAAAATTCCATAATATCTCCCCAATCTACATTATGCTCATTATTGAGTAATACTCGGTATCGGTCATCTTGCAAATAGTATGCGTGCAAATCTGCGTATATGTAGTCCCCATCCAAATAGATTTTGGTAATATAGCAGTCGCAAATATCATCTTCAAAATCTCCACTAATCATACTTGGTGCATCTCCATCTTCCCAATCAAAGACTAAAGGTTTTTCCTTTGTGATATTTAGTTCTTTTAGCAATTCACGGACAATCTTCAAACCTCTTTCGTGCATAGTGCGCTGAATGTTAATATATTCTTGCGCTTTTTCTATGGTTATTTTTTCTAACATATTCTCCAATGTCTGTTTGATTTCATTGATAAGATTTTCATCCTCAATAAGGTGCAAATACTCCCAAATAATGTCGGTGGTATTATCACTACTAAACCATACCTTAACTCCTTCAGGTAAAAGTTGTAAACCATCTACCCACTTAAAGTCAAAATTCTTGTTTTGCTCACTTACAAAAGTATTTGTTAACTCAATACTTTTCGTGAGTTGAATGTAACCACTTGTATCAAGTTTTTCTTTGTTACTTTCTAATGTTTTTTTTACTACCAATGGAATGTTATTGTTCATAATTGTTGTTGTTTTTTGATTTCGTATGCAAAGGTACTGCTATTTTTTGAAATGAGCAACACCATCATCCAAAAAGTATTACATTTACTTTATCGCTAAAAGTTCTAAAACGATATTAGTTCCACAATCAAAAATAGCACCAAGTGTTATTGTAAATAAAAGTACACCAACCAAAGCAAGAGCAATCATACCAAAAAATCTTTTACTAAAGTTTTCTGTATCTTCACTTTGAATACTTTTAACTAATACATAACCAAAACATACCGCAAAGGTAATCATTGTCATAATGTTTAATGACACAATAAGTACATTCAAATACATAAATTTTCTTATTTAGTAGTTATTATTTTATTTAACCGATACAAAGGTACTACTATTTTTTGAGTTGAGTGACACTATCATCCAAAAAATGATAGTCAAAATCAACAATGAAAATTTTACCTTTATCCTTATTCAATAAAAATGTTAATTTACAACTATGATTTTGTTCTTTAATAGAAGATACATCACTCATTACATCACAAGTTAAATAAGTGTCTTTACCCTCATTTTTAGTGCTTGTAACCATCAATGTATTATTATTGAAAATACTACGCACACTATGCTTGAGTTCTCCTATACTATTATATAAACCTTTTTTTAATTCAAAAAGTTCATCTATAACTTGTTGTCTTGTCTTTCTCATAATGTTGTACTCAATCGATGCCTATTATTTAGTATTTAATAATAACTTTCTCAATTCTTTTGGATGTTCGTGATATTTGAAAGTAAATGTTTTTGTCTTTTCAGTAAAAACAAAATCGTGATTATTTAACCAATTATTGATTGTTTCACTTAGTTCTGCCTTATTCTTTTCACGATAGAAAACACTTTTAATTACACCCTTACCTGCATTGATATATGCGTATGCAACAACAATACCTTTATGAGATAAAGTTATAAAAATATCATTAGGTCTATGTTCAAGATATTTAACTGATTTAGGAACCATTACTTTTTATGATTTTTCTCATATTCTACACACATCTCAACATATTCAAGATAACTTACTACTCGCTCATTATCTTCTACAATGTTCTCTAATGCAAGGACTTCAGTATCATATATGTCGGGATTAAAACGTACTTTTTCATTGTACGGAACTGCAGTACCATATACGATACAAAAATAATTGACCCCATCTCTTAGTAGTTGTTCTAATGTATATCCTTCAGCAAGCATATCATCTAAATCACTGACCGCAGGTGCTAACATTTTTTGAAATGTTGCCGAACGTGGGTTACTCTTAAAATACGTGATAAGATTTTCTACTCTTTGTTGAACTGCTTTCATATTCTCCTTGTTTTTTGTTTCCGTATGCAAAGGTACTGCTTTTTTCTGAATTGAGCGACACCATCATCCAAAAGGACTATTTTGGATGACACGGGAAAATGTGTGAAAAAAAAAGTTTTATTGGTATATAGATATTACTGAACCCCGCGGAAAACTACAGACGAAAGTACAAAAAGAAAGGGCAACCTTTCGGTCGCCCTCTTAACTTTACATCCTACATTTTTTTCAATATAGTCGCCATAACCTTCAAACTCACTATTTTCGTTTTGCAGTAAGACTATGCTATCTTCGTCTATTACACCATCTTCTTCCTTATTGTCAATAAGTAGAATAGTTGCAAAACCTCGCAAGTCACTATCGTTACTATCTTCGGGTTGGTTATAGAAAACCTTTTCGCCTATTCTAAAAAACTTGTCCTTACACATATTACATATAATCTACGAATTGTTGTAATACCTCATTTGTTTGCTCTGCGGTCAGTAAGATTTCCTCATAATACCCATCCTCATCAGTAGGGTCATCTCCACAATAGTAGTTAATTGTACTATCTCCATCCCAAGTACCTGCAATCATTAGGTGGTCAATTTGTGTACCATTTACTACGATACCAAGGTCGCTGATAGTTGCAAAACCATCAAAGTCCTCTACTAACATTTCCAATGCTTGTTGGAATAATTTTTCGTTAAGCATAATTATTGAAATTTATTTGTTAATCTAAATGATATACATTTTTAATGTTTTTTACCCATTTTGCATTTTCACTTACAATAATGTGATAAAATGGATTAAAATTAAGATGTCGTTCTCTTATTTGTTGACCCATCCATCTATATGCAAACTTTTCTAACGAGTTCTTATCAAAGTTTCCGTTTGGGATTAACTTTGCGTGAGGAATACTCCTCTGCTCATCCATAATTACAATTATTCTTTTTGGCATAATTTTCTTATTTGTTTTTTATTCAACAAACCATTTCATAAAGTTGAAATGATTAAAAAATTTCATTTTGAAATACTTAATGTCTTTAATTAGTTTCATATTTGCTATTTTTTAGTTTACATCATTATATTCATAACCAAAATCTTCAAGATATTCAATCCATTCTTCCAAACACCAATCTCCATTGTCAATAACCCATTCTGCGTGCTGTTCGGCAGACATTTCTTCCCAATTTTGTGGAAGATAACCTTTGTAATCAAAATCAACATTCCAATAATATGGACATTGACATAAATCGTTAATTACTTTTTCTTTAAGTGAATTGTAGTTTTTGCTATTACTCATAGTTGTTATTATTGCTTTTCCTTAACGAGTACAAAGGTACTGCTTTTTTTTATGTTTGGTAGCATAATCATCCAAAAAGGTCTGACGATAAGAAGGCACCTCCATCTATATACCAATAAAACTTTTTTTTTAACGAACGAGTTTGTATCATCAAAAAAAGGGCAACCTTTCGGTCGCCCATTTCAATATATTATTGAACTTATCATTTACTCTCTAAACGAGAATAAAAGTTTTTCAAAATACTTTTTACAAAATGAAGAGGTACACTAAAATTACGATGCATAATATATCTACTATAATAGCCATCTTCTTTTATCCAAACAAAAAAATTAGCACCCTTATTTTTTGCAGCACAATCTTCTAATTTTTCAATAACTTTTAATGTTACG
>JAEIGA010003902.1_pt1 | contig 23182 bp, 14 predicted proteins | sample 9270691 | NCBI WGS metagenome assembly JAEIGA01 (sample SAMN17057246, study PRJNA624740) | gut metagenome | biome: biome; isolation source: fecal sample | host: Bos grunniens | place: China: Xizang | collected 2019 | reverse complement strand
CATTGATTCGGACACGACCCCCATCATTAGCCGCCAACTTCAGTGTATAAGCTACATCTTCAGTCGGTTTATACCAGAATGTATGACGTGAAGACTGATTCTCCGGGATCACATCCTCATGCGCTTCTGCAGGTACATTAGAGATAAACACATTACTTGAGATATACTCCTTTACCGGAGTTCCGGCGAGTTCTGTATTCTGATACACCTGCACAGCCACACCAGGAACAGTCAAAGCCTTATCTGCAAACATTCCTTCAATGGCATCTGTAGTATCATCCGTATATGTCCTTGCCTTGATTTTCTTATCTACTACAGGCATTGCATCTGCCACGGAACTTGAAATGAGCGGAGTCACAAATCCGCTGCCACCTCCTGTCACTATCTTGGTTGCATTAGGGCCGCAGACCAGTATATTACCCTTCCTGACAGGAAGGAAACCATCATCATTTTTAAGCATCACGATTGCAGACCTTGAAAGTTCAAGAGCCACAGAGTCTGAGTATGGATTATTTTCCGGTATCGACTTATCAAGCTGTGGCCTCTTGTCAAACTCAAAAGCGAGAATTGTCTGAATGATATGCTGACATTTTCTATCCAGGAAACGTTCATCAAGCACTCCCTCAGCAACAAGATTCTTAAGGATTTCCGGAGTCATGCACTGTGGCTGAGGCATCTCGAGATCCACTCCCCAAGTCGCTACATTCAAAGGAGAATAACAGGAAATCCAGTCTGACATCACAAGACCATTGTAACCCCACATATCTCTGAGCACATCATAGTTCAGATACTTGCTCTCTGATGCATGCACGCTATTCAAAAGGTTGTAAGATGTCATTATTGTTGCGACATCTGCCTTCTTCACCGCCTTTTCAAATGCAGGGAAATAAATCTCATGCAGGGTTCTCTCGTCAATATCAGAAGACACATTATGACGTTCATACTCCTGATTGTTGCCGGCAAAATGCTTGATGCTGGCCATAACGCCCTGACTCTGAAGACCGATAATATAACTTGCCGCTATCTCTCCAGCAAGAAAAGGATCCTCGCCAAAGTACTCGAAATTACGTCCACACAATGGTGAGCGATAAATATTGGCTCCAGGGCCAAGCAGGATATGCACCCCACGTGCACGAGAATCCTGTCCCAAAGCCACTCCCATCTGATGGATCAATGATTTATCCCACGTAGCTGCCGCTGCTATACCACTCGGATAAAGAGTACTTTTGGTATCGTTACGCACTCCTTGAGGACCATCTGCCATCTTCACCGCAGGAAGACCTAAACGATCGATGCCTCTGATATACCAGCTTTCATATCCACCGACATAATCAATCTTCTCTTCAAGAGTCATACGCCCGACAATTTCCGCCGCCCTGTCCTTATGCTGCTGAGTAATTCTCGACTGGGCAAAAAGTGTCATGGCAGACAGCAAGGCTATCGCACATGCAAAAATCTTTTTCATATATAATCCTTATCTCAATTAATCCTCACACTCTATTTCCGGCAACATCTTTATGAAATAGCCGCCTACTACCGAACGCGCAATGAACATGCAGTACTCCGGCTTATCCGTATAGAACCAGTCAGACATCGGCACACGGTCGACGGTCTGGTCATAGAATTTCCAAAGCGGATCAATGAAAGCCTCAAACTGATCTGCGCTGTCAGCCATGGTCGCCGTCCAGATGATCCAGTCTGACTTGCTGTAAGTCGAGCGGTTGTCAAGAGGAAGGCCGTAGATATTCTGCATGCTCAGGTAATACGGAATCTCCGCATCCATGATATCCTCATCAAAGAGGCCAAGGTCCAGAAGTTCATCCCATACAAGATTATACTTCTGGCTCCATGTACCTTCGCGGTCGAAGGTCAGTTTATAATGGTCGCCATCCACAGCCATTTCCTTCCACTGAGCTGCAAGTCCCTTTGCTACCTTGAAGTACTTCTCTGACACTTCCTCAAGCCCCATCATCTGAGCCATCCTCGCATAGCAGCCTATTCCGACGATTGCCTTGATAGAGAGGTTTGCATTATGAGCGAAATGACCGGCAAAATCGTCTGTACAGAGCTGGTTCTCAGGGTCAAGACCGAACTCACAGAGGTAGTCCACCCAAGTGGTCATCACATCCCAATGCTCGCGTGCATAAGACGGGTCGTTTTCATAGGCGCACACTGCAGCGGCACCCACGAGCATATTTCCGGTCTCCTCGACTGGCATATCATATGGATAAGTCTGACCATTAGCAAGAGGATAGGTTCCCACATCATGAGCCGGGAAAGGTTTGGTCCACCTGCCGCTCTCGCTATAGTGGAAAATATGGTTCATAAGAGCCTTTGCAAGCTCTGTGTTGTATTTGAAGAATATCGGGAACGACGGATAGGTCACATCTACCGTTCCGATGGAACCGTTGCTATTGTTCTCTTTTGAAAGGAATGAGAGGAACCCTTCGTTGGTCTGAACAAGCTTGTGAGCAGCTATTGCCTGACGATATGCAAGAGCGCAGAGCTCCGCATATTTCTTACCGCCGGCTTGGGTTGCCTCTTTCATCAGAGCACAATCGAATTCCTCTGCCCTTCTTGCAAGTTTCCTGTACTCCTTGTCTGCCTGTTCAAACTGGCTTTCGATTGTAACATCTCCTGTCCTGTTCCAGTATGGACGGAGATTTTCACCGAAATACTGTACAGAATATAAGTCATCGTAACCTATCATGAATCTGCCCTCAGACTCCTTTACTCCTCCAAGATCCTGAGTAAATCTCATGAAACCGTTTTCAGATACTGATGCAACTGTATTCTTTTCTGAGGCAGCCATATAGAATGAACCCCAGTTGATACGGTCATCATCACCAGCCTTGCCAAGGATATCCTGATTTACTGTAGACGCTTTCAGATAAACAAGGCCATTCTGCGAATAAGTCTCTGAAACTGTGTCTTCGTTGCCGAAGATGTTTACAGCCCATGCAGGAGTTGCCTCGAGCATAACCTTGACATCGTGTCTTGCTCCATCAAGTGACTTCACCTTGTACGCCATATAGTTCACTGGTCTTGAAACAAGGTCAAGATCGTCAAGGAAAAGAGGAGCCAGGAAGCTGACAGAAAGTTCAACCGGGCCGCAGGTAAAGCCATAATGGGTATTCATTGCCTGTACATCAGCATATATCTGCTGGGCCGTCAAGTCATACTGCTCTGTCTGATAGACATTCTCGACCAGAGATATATCCAGATGAGCGGTTCCAGTCGGGTTGGCACAATAAGCTGCAATAATGTTCTCCCCAGGAACAAGACTAGCTGTAATTTCATCGGAAAGCCTTACATAACTGCCTGATGTCTTGTCAGAATCACAGACCTTCCTGCCATTGATGTAAATAGTACCATACTCGTTGATCTTGATAAAAAGATCGACAACCTTTCCGGCAAGATCCCTGTCAACATTGAATGTCCTTCTGACCCAGAGTTCCGGACCATCCCAGATAGTGTGAATCATCGGTTTTCTGTTAACCGAGCCAAAGGCTCCCTCACCTTTTGTCCACGCTGAGTCATCATAGCCGAGCTTTGTCCAATTGCCTGATGGCTTGGACAGAGTATACGACGCCTGCCAACCGGTCTTGTCAGACATGCGTGCAATGAACTTTTTTTCCACAGGAGCCTGTCCAAGGAATCTATAAGGGACGCCATCAACGGTGACAACACCAAGGAGATGATGTTCTGCCCCTGTCCAATGGGTTACAGGTGCATCATAAAGGTTATCGGCAGCAGACCATGCGCTTGTATAAGGGTCGATTGTAATCAACGGATAAGCCGGTGCCCTGAGCTGGTTTCTTACATGTTCACAAGAAGGCTTACATGCAAAAACAAGGAACAGGCAAGCCAGAAAGAGGATTTTCTTCATATGTTGTAATGTTAAAGGAGAGGGTTAAAACACTAGTCTGGCTACAATCGGATAATGATCCGAAATATATAAAATGTCCTTGTACTGACGTACGATGGTTTCGTATTCCAGACAAGACGAGAATCCGTTGTAGTAGATATAGTCAATCACGCTCGCAAAGCGTCCCCATCCATTATAAGTTGCACGGTAGTCTGTCTTCGCGGCAGTTTTCCTTGCATCCGACATCTTTGTATTGAGCTGAGTCAAAGCAGGATTGTCCGGTTGCACATTAAAGTCTCCCGTCAGGACCATCGGAAGATTATCCGGATTCATTGCGGCAATCTTGCTCACGATAAGGTCAAGTCCTTTCTGTCGCGCCTGTGTGCCGACATGGTCAAGATGGGTGTTCACATAAAAAAACTTCCTGCCACTGTCTTTCATCTCCAGCAAAGTCCAGGTCACGGTTCTTCTACATGCCGCATCCCAGCCCCTTGAGGGCACATCCGGAGTCTCTGAAAGCCAGTATGTGCCCCAATCAAGCAGCTTTACTCTCTTGGTGTTATAGAATATTGCCATGGTCTCGCCCCTTTGCTTACCATTCTCTCTGCCGACTCCGACATATGAGTAATCCGGAAGGTGCTTGTCCATGTATTCCAGCTGTTCAAGTACAGCTTCCTGTACTCCGAAGATGTCTGGGCAGTAATCCTTTATCATCGCCGGAGTAGCAGGGGCTCTGTACTTCCACTGGTTATCTCCGTCATCTGTTGTCACCAATCTCACATTATATGAAATCACTGAAAGTTCATTACAATTTTTCTTTTTGGCGACAATATCAGACGGCATCAATATCAAAAACACCAGAAATAATAATAGTATTCTTTTCATAGGTAATCATTCCATTACTTGCTCACGCAGACATCGTCGAGGAACCAGCGGGTAAACTTATCTGAAACTGCTGTGCTGGTGAACTCGATCTGAGTTGTAGCATCAGAGTTGTAGATAGTCAAGGTCTTTTTGTCGAACTTGCTTGTAGAAATACCGCTGAGGGTCTTCGAAGTCACATTTGATGAAGCATCGAATGAGCCTTTGCCCTTGATCTTCACCACGATGTCGGTAACATCTGCCTGAGCTGCTGCAGACATATTTGCTCTTCCTGTATATGGAGAACGATAACACATCGCCTTGAATGAAAGGTTAATGGTACCGGAAGCCTTGGCAAGAGCTGGTGTCACAAGTGAGCCCACGTGGTTTGTTGTACTTACAGCGCCTGTATTTCTATTGCCGCCAGGATATGTCTCATAACCTATCTGCACATAGCCAGGACGCTCGGCAACGTATGAACCGCTGAGTCCATTCTTCTGCTCGTCAGTCCAATTCTCTATGCTGTCTCCGAAGATTTCACCCAGCTGTCCAAGTTTCTCGATACCATTGGTCTGACCTGCATGACGATAGTCAACACCACCGTTGATGCGATCGAAATCCTCTGCATAGACATTGCCTGTTGCCTTCGAATCAGGAGAAGTGACATCTGTTATAGCAATGCCGCCGGCAAAATGAAGCTGACCGTTAGAGCCTGTTGTTGTACCGCCGTTCCAGCTTGCATTTCCTGATGGAATCCATTTCAAGTAAAGAGTTTCACCTGCATTAAATGCAATTTCAGGGGTAATCTCCAGAGAGTAATACCTAAGGATTCTCTCAAGTTCAAAGGTACCGCCATCATACCAGGTCTCCTTGTCCTTTGAATATTGCACCTTCCAGTCTTTTATTATATCATTCTTGGTTCCGTCAACAAAAAATCCGAATGATACCCTGAAGGCAGATGAGAGAGAAGTTCTAAGAGGAGCTGTGAGCATGAAGTACGTATCCGGACCAGTAAAATACTGACAGACAAAGTTATCGTGACCATACCACTTGTTAGACCAGTAATCATTATAACTACCGCTTGTCTTAACTTCCAACATAGCACCTGTTGAAGCCTCATTATACTGAACAAGTGTCTTGCTGGTAACAACCTTCTTGGTTATATACTTAGGAGTGTTTCCTGTACCATTGGTTGCAAAAAGTGAGAACACATAAGGAAGTGCCACGCCAGGGCCATCATAGTTCTCAGCACCGACATTGCCCATATCATAGATCACACCGCTCTCAAGATTTACAGAAGTCGATGATGAACGGGTAGAAGTCTTGTTATCCTTGTATGTAACAGTCACCTTGAGGCCCCTTGAATAGGTCTTAGGAGCGATTGCCAGGTAGTAGTCGCCAGCAGCCATGCCGCCAGAAGTCAAGGCAACGCTCGTTTTGCCACCCTTATATTTATACTCTTCCTTGAATTCAGCGAACACCTTCACTACAGGAGTATCTCCCGTATAATCGCAGATCATATTTCCCGCAACAAACTCATTATTATTGCCGGTCACTGTTATCTTGGTAATTATTCCATCAAGAGATGCAGGCACGGTAAACTTCAGCAGAGGAAGAAGGTTCTTGAACACTACCGGCTTTTTAAAGTCTGAGGCCTTGGCAGCACAATAACCATAAGTCTCATGGTAAGTGCCAACTGTGGCGGTCTGATCAGCCAGCCAGAAACGCATATACATGGCATCATCAGTACAAAGGCCATAGTAATTACCTCCTGCAGGATGAAGCATTATATACTCATTCGATGGATCAAATTTAGCTTCGGGGTCTGTACAGACAAATCTGACAGAAGAGCCTCCTGTGGTTGTCTTGAACCATTTTGCACTCTTCCATGCCTCAGCATCAAATGTTTCTGAGCCTGTAGCCTTATCATCCTTATCAGAGCCGATCCCCTTACCAAAAACCAATACTTCGTTGTTAGCCTTCCACTCCACCTTGCAGCCATCTACAAGGACTGTCTTGGTCGGTACGGCATATTCTGTACGTGACGCAGTGAATGAAACACCGTCACCTTCCATTGCCTCAGGAGCGAGAGTCTCCTTCATACATGAAGCCGTTGCAAGAAGAGCAAGGGCTGCAAAAATTACTTTTGTTGTCTTCATAACTATTCCTCCCTTACCATTCAAAGTCTTTATTTACATAATCATCTACTGTGGTATTGCTCATGCTAGAGCAGAGAACACCTTCTGTCAGGAACTCTTGAACGCGAGTTTCAGGAGTCTCATAAAATTCAATTAAAGTTTTCATATAGAGCATGTTTTGATTAGTTTCAACTACTTGGTCACACAGATATCATCGATGAACCAGCGGGTAAACTTCTTGTCGACCGCGGTGCTGGTAAACTCAATCTGAGTGGTTGCATCGGTGTTGTAGATTGTCAGCGTCTGCACATCAAACTTGCTTGTAGAAATGCCGCTGAGAGTCTTTGTCGTAACATTTGAGGCTGGAGTGAACGAGCCGGAGCCCTTGATCTTGACCACGACATCAGTCACATCTGCCTGCGCAGCTGCAGACATGCCTGCTCTTCCTGTGAATGGAGAACGGTAGCACATCGCCTTGAATGAGAGAGTGACAGTGCCTGATGCTTTTTCCAGAACCGGAGTCACTAGTGAACCTACCTGGTTTGTACCTGCACCATTTCTGTTGTCACCAGCATAAGTGGCAAAACCAATCTGAGCATAGCCAGGGCGCTCCGCCACATTCGATCCGCTCATGCCGTTCTTCTTCTCATCGGTCCAGGTATTGATCTTTTCTCCGAAGACTTCTCCAAGAAGTCCGAGTTTTTCGATTCCATTGGCCTGACCCGCGTGACGATAGTCAACTCCACCGCAGAGCTGATCAAAATCCTCAGCATAGACATTGCCGGATGCTTCTGAATCCGGACCAGTTATCTCAGAGATCACAACTCCGCTTGAGAAATGGATCTGACCGTTCTGTCCGGTTGTCTCTCCGTCCCAGCCAGTGTTTCCAGTCGGAATCCATCTGAGATAAAGAACATCATCGGCATTAAAAGCCACTTCAGAAGTAATCTCTACAGAATGATATTTAAGGATCCTCGGCAGTTCAAAAGCTGCACCTTCGTACCATGTCTGCTTATCCTTCGAATACTGCACCTTCCAGTCCTTTATGATATCATTTTTAGTTCCATCAATAAAGAATCCGAACGATACTCTGAAAGTCGATGGCAAAGACATCTTCAGAGGTACGCTAAGCATATAATATGTGTCCTGATTTGTGAAGTACAAACCATATACATTATCCTGACCATACCACTTGTTAGACCAGTAATCAACGCCTCCACCTGTAGTCTTTGCAGTAAAGACTGCTCCGGTAGATGCGTCAGTCAGCTGCATCTCCGTCTTGGCAGTAACGACCTTCATTGTAACATATTTAGGGGTATTGCCTGTGCCGGCTGATGCAAACAAAGGGAACACATAAGGAAGTCTTCCAAGTCCCACAGGGAACTCGATCTTCTCCGCATTCAAGGCGCCGAGGTTGTAGATATATCCCGGCATGAAGGTCTTTTCCGCCTTTGCAGTACTGATTTCAAATTCTGTGAAGTTATCGGCAGAAACGGCTACCACGCTTATTCCCTTCGAAACAGTCACAGGAGCAATAGCGATATAATATGTTCCTGGCTCAAGAGCACCATTCTCCGAAACGAGTCTCACTTCGGAATCCTTCTGAGCTCCCAACTCTGTCACGGGGCCAGACTCCGCGCATGTAATCACTAGATCACCGGCAAGGTCCTCGCCCTGGTTTCCTCTTACCGCCAGTTCAGCGACCTTTCCGCTCAAAGCTTCGGGAATTTCCACCTTGAGCATTGACACAGCGCATTTGAAAGCAAAAGGAACTTCGATGTCATTGCCGGCTGCAACAGCAACGGCATAAGAGCCTTCAAAGTTTCCTTTTACAGCCTTCTGGACAGCAGGAAGGTTGGATGTCACAGTGCCGGTTTCCACATCCATAGTCACCGATGACGCCCAAGGATAGACCATCAGATATTTATCGGCTGATTTGTTGAACATACACTCCTCCTGGCCGCCGTCTGCCTGATAACGGAAGATAGCGTTAGTTCCATCTCCCTCCGAAGCGAACTTATAAATATCACCACTTCCATCAGAAACTGCAACAAGGTCACCTACGTTCCAATTGACCGAGGTGCCGTTCTCCATGAGAGACACCTTGCTCTCGACCTGACTGCCATGTGCAACAAAAGAAGGAACGTCATCGGTTCCTGTCATAGGAGGAGTCGGCTGATTTTCCTCCTTGACGCATGATACTCCTGATAGAAGTACTGCTGCTAAAAATAATATCTTTATAGTTTTCATATATATTGATTTTTCTGAATTAATGCTACTCTAATGGATAATCTTCCTGCTTCATATCGTCATAACTGCCACCTGATTGAGGCGGCTCATTGTAATCATCCAGAGGGAACTCCTCCTCTGTCAGATCACCATAGTTTCCTGGAGCCTGAGGATCATCCGGATTCGCCGAGCCCTTCAATTCAAACAAAGCCGTAATAGGATAATGGTCAGAGATATATGTCACTCCTTCATATGTCTTGGTGACAGTCTCATATTCCAATGGCTCCAAACCGCAATAGAATATATGGTCAATCTTGGTACTATACTTTCCAAAACCGTGATATGTAGCCTTTGTATCAGTGAGAGGAGCGGTAGAACGAGCATCGAAGAGCCACTCGCTGAACGGTTCGAACATAGCATGTTCGAGGCCTGCATTAAAGTCACCTGTAATAATCACCGGGAAGCCATAAGGGTTGAGTTCCCTTGTCTTTTCCTTTATAAGAGCGATTGACTGTACCCTGGCAAGATCTCCTTCGTTATCCACATGAGTATTCAGATAGAAAAACTTCTGTTTTGTGGCAAGAACAGTGAATTCGCCCCATGTTGCGGTTCGCTTATATCCTGCATCCCATCCCAGAGAAACTTCATCCGGAGTCGGTGACAGCCAGAATGTACCCATCCGATCGCATGAAACCTGTTGTTTGTTCCACATAATAGCCATTATCTCACCGGATGTCTTTCCGTCGTCGCGACCAAGACCATAAGCGCCATAGTCTTCCATTTCCAGGGCAATGTAATCCATCTGATGCTTGAGAGCCTCCTGAAGTCCGATGACAGTAGGATTTTCCTTCGTAAGCAAAGGCTTCACGGATTTTCGACGTGCTGGCCAGTCCTGAGGATCTGTTCCGTTTTCAGATCCGACCCTGACATTGAAAGACATGACCTTCACCTGATTGGAAAGAATCACATCAGGAGTTGAAGGCCCGGAAACATTCTGGTCAGGGTTTACCACTTCACCGTCCATTCCGGGAATGAAATAAGAGTTATCCAGCTTCTGAGCGCAAGAGACTGCAAGCAGAAGGCATGATATGTATAGTAGTCTTTTCATATTCATTCTGTAACTATAATGTCGTCAATAAACCAGCGTGCAAAATCACCATCCTCAGCACTTTTGAAAGCAATCTTTGTCTGCGGTGTCACACCTGAAACCTTGAGATTGAATGTCTTGAACTCTGAGACTGGAAGTCCGGATACAGCAAGCTTTGAAACTTCCGGAATAGTCTCGCCCTCGAGTTCCACAATATATCCGCCATCAAGAATCTCAATCTCTATCTCTGTTGCATCTGAGCTTTTTTCCGGCAACTGGTTGTGCATGTTCTTCCTGCCCACTCTTGAACTCTGGAACGCCATTGCCTTAAAGCTGAGGTTGACATTTCCTGTCACTTCCAGAGCTGGAGTCTGCAGGGTTCCCTTATATGACTTGGCTGTAAGACCATCTGTAGCATATTCTGCGTATCCAACCTGAGCATAACCAGGTCGCATTGCCACATTGATTCCTGAAACACCGTTTTTCTGCTGTGCGTTCCATGTGCTGATAAGTGAACCGTTCAGGTTGTCAAACAGACCGAGTCTGTCTCCCATCAAGTAATCGGATCCCTCGGTAAGTTCATCAAAGGTGTGATGCCAGATTGTATTCTGAGGCTCTTCTGAAGGTCTTGCCACATGAGGACAGACAAGCATTCCTACGCTTAGTCTTACGTCACTGCCCCATCCTGTTGCAATAGAAGTCTGATTGATGCACGCTCTTTTACCAAACGGAGTGAGTCTCAGATAAAGGATATCAGAAGCCTCGATTGCTGTGTGAGATGTGAATTTCACATTGTACAACGTGAAATTTCCTCCCGGCATGAATTCTATCACACCTTCACCTGTTCCTGACGTTTCATCATAACCATACCAATTGTTCATGTCAAGGGAGTATTCAAGCCTCCAATCCCTGATTGCCCAGTTGGTATTATAGATATAGAAGGCCACACTGAAGGTCTCGCCTGCGCGGACAAAATCACTCTTCAGAGGCATTGTAAGCAGGTAATATGCTTGTCCAGGATATTCGCCGGCTGCACTAAGCCTTGTTACGAAGGACTTTGCAGGGATACAGTCATATCCCATATTATTTCCCCAGTAAAGGCTGCTTCTTATCTCTTCTTCAGTCCTGCCGGCAGCATGAAGGTAAAGAGACACATCGGTAGAGCGGTCCTTGTCATAATAGTAAGCGTCAATGAACTTTGTCGAAGGACTATATGGAATTACCTCATAGTCAATATACTTAGGCTCATTACTTTCATTAGTTCCATTGTCCGAATAAAGAGACAGGACATAAGGGAATGATGACACGCCTCCTGTCAGGATATCAAAACGTCCACCCTCAAAGACCAGATCCGAAACAGCCGTCGGGATAATGAAGGCTTCGCGCTGCTGAGTAGCCGCAGAACCAGCAATACCAGTGACACTTCCACTTCCGGCCGGGCATGTCGCCTCTGTAAGAAGAGAGCCCTCGAAGATTTTCACAAAAGTCTTCGAACCTCTGCTGTTTTCCATGAAGACACCATCATTGAGGGTCGCTCCTATAGACTCCTTAAGCGGCTGGAGATTAAATACTGAAACGTACATCGACTCATACTCACCAGCAGCCAACGACGGCACCTTTACAATCATCGGCTCTACTGTGATCATTGTTGTCTGGGTTCTTACAGGTGCCTTTGCAGGAGTAAGAGCCAACACTCCATCATCGTTACGCTTAAGAACAGCGCCTTCGAGTTCGATCTCGACCTCATCGCCACGCACAAAATCAGGATGAGTCTCTACAAGAGTAACAGTTATTCCGGCTGCATCCGAGCCGAAACCATCCTGCATTGCAAAAGAATCAGGATAGAAATTATTACCCTCAAGATCTGTAGTGACGAATCCTCTTATCTTAGAAGATGACGCAAAGACATATTCTCCTTCTGCTTCATGAGAGCGCATCTGAGCGATACTCATCAAGCCATCTTCAACCTTAGCTCCCTGGCGAAGAGTCACGCTGCGGGTAAGGCTTCCATCTTTTGAAGAAAATACTAGTTCGCAACTACGGGCCTCGCCTTCATTTGCATCAAAGACAATATTCACTGATGCTGACCCGACAAACTCTTCAATGTCACATGATACCCATCCTTCTTCTGTCAGACTTGTCTCCCATGCGGTATTACTGCTGACAGCTATGGTATAACTGGCTCCTATACCAGGGGCCACGAGGGAGGCTCTGTCTGCCTGCAGTGTCTGTATAGGCACAAACCTCTCAACCTCACAGCCGACAAGAGACAAGCTTATGGCTGTCAATACATATATAATAATTCGTTTCATATCGATTGGTATTAGAAGTCAAGTCCATCCATATCATCCCAGCCGGGATTCTGTTTCACTACGCCCTGAGTCAGGACAATATCCTCTGTTGGAATAGGATAGAGATAGTCCTTGGATTCGTCGAATGTTCTGATGATATCCTCGTGCAGAACGATATTTCCTTCTGTGCCGGAAGAAAGGTTCAGCTCAGAAAGCGACTTGTAGACCACACCCTGAACTGTTGAAGGAGTTTCGCCCTCATAGACAACGAAATCCACAGTTCCGTTTCTGTCAAGGTCATATTCTCCAACCCCATCCAGACGCATTCCATAGAAAGGTCTTTCAAATCTCTTTCCTTCCTTCCACCTCATCAGGTCCCAATATCTGAAGCCCTCGAGAATCAGCTCCACTGTTCTTTCGCGACGGATCTCAAGGATTACACCCGTATTGGCATCATTGCTTACATTCGGATATCCTGTGGTCTTGTCGAGCAGGTACGGATCCGGATCTGCATTGGCCTGCTCCATATTGATTGCCGGCATAGAAACCCTTGCTCTGATCTTATTGACTGAAATATCAAGATCACCCTGATTGAGCTGGTTAAGTTCAGCCTTGGCTTCCGCATAGTTCAGATATACCTCAGCAGCACGGAATACAGGCATATCATTTTCTGAGGTCTGATAAGAGTCATATTTCTTTTCACAGACATACTTGATCGGCTGATATCCTGTAGTAACGGCAGCCATATTCGGTGCAAGAAGTTCTGTCTCACCCATTCTTGTATAGCCAGGTGTGCGGATAGTCTGAGCCAGACGAGGGTCACGGTCCTGTGTCTCGTCATAGAAATCCATCACATCGTATCTTGGTTTTTCCGTGAAACGACTTCCGTCGGACATGAGATACATATCAACAACATCCTTTGCCAGGCCGTTGCGCGATGATGTGGTTGAAGTAAATGCACCGTTAGCATCATGCACAAGCGAAATTGACTGCTTATACGCTCTGGTCAGAATCACCTCGCTTCTGTCAGAGTCTGCCAGGGTGAACAGGCTTTGATAAGGAGTTGTACCAGACTTGTAGATGCCATATCCTGATTCATTTATGAACTTCAATGCAGCAGCAGCTGACTCCTTGAGACATTCCTCCCATCCCTGAAGTCCGTGATATTTTCTGAAAGTACCTTCAAAGAGGAAGATTCTCGATTTGAGAGCAAGTGCGGTCCATTTGGTAACACGATATACATCCTTCTGCGACGGCAGATTCTCAATTGCGAAATCAATGTCCTCAAGAACGTGCTCCATGACCAAAGCACGAGGATCACGTCCGCGATACAAAGTCTTGTCATTTGCATCAATAGGTTCATCCACCCATGCAACATCACCATATCTCTTTACCTTCTCGAAATAGAAATATGCACGGAAAAACTTCGCCACTGCCTCATATCTCTCCCTAACAGCATCGTCTTCACACTGATGTGAGCGGGAAAGGAAGAAGTTTATCTGCCTGAGCATGTTCCAGTTCCATGTACCGGCTGTTGTCGGCACCACTCTGTTTCCTGTCACCTTAGTTGAAAGAGAATGAGGAATTATATAGTCATCATCCTCCAGATAGAAATCAGTTGCAACAGGGAGTATGGTATAGAAATTATTTGTATAGAGCTGACACTCAGTCTCTGTTCTGAAATAAGTATCAGGGCTAAGTTCGTCTTTTGGGCTTCTTGTCAGGAAGTCCTCACAGGCAGTCAGCGCGAACAACATGACTGCAAGAATCATATATCTGAAATTCATAGTAATATTCTTTTTCATACGTTACCTCCTTATTAGAATTCCAAAGAAAGACCGAATGCGAAGGTCTTGCAGAATGAATATACGGTTGACTGAGCGTTCGCAATTGCCATTTCAGGATCGAGATATTTCGAATGCAATGCACTCCAATACCAAAGGTTCTCACCACTGAAATACACTCTCATCCTGGAGATTTTAACCTTCTCCATCCATTTCTCCGGGAATGTATAACCGATAGAAAGATTCTTCAGACGCAGATAAGCAAGATTCTGCAGATATCTGTCATTCTTTCCGTTAAGTAATCCCCAGTTAGCCGAATAGCCTCGAGGACGAGGAAAATATGCATCCTTATTGGTTTCGCTCCATACATCCGCCATAAAGTCGCGTCCGATAAATGATGAATACGGACGTGAATATGGTCCCCAGAAGCGCTGGTTGTCATTTCCCGGATACCAATCCATATGTCCTATACCCTGGAAGAATATAGAGAAGTCAAAACCGTAGAAATTGAAGCCGGCATTGAATCCGTATGAGAAACGAGGCTGACTGTTTCCCAGAATTTCTGTATCTCCGTGATCATTAACCGTATCGGTTCCCCAATCGAGCACCCCGTTACCATCAACATCAAGAATCTTGACGTCACCGGCTCTCACACCTTTTCCAGACTCCGAAGTACAGTTCATATATTCGGTATATACCTTCGAGCAGTCGATTTCACTTATATATTTTGCTGCCTCCTCGTCGCTTGCAAAAAGGCCTCCTGTGCGGTAACCCCAGATCTCGCCCAGTCTCATGCCTACGTATGGAGACCAGATGATGCCATCGGGGTTGTCAGCCTTTGTGTATACGGCTGTGTAGTCAGCAAGAGAGCCTCCGATGCTGTAGTCAAACCTCTCGGATCCGACATCGAAGCCGTCACGCCACTCGAACTGTATCTCCCAACCTGTAGTCCTGATATCATTTGCATTCACCTTAGGCTCGCCTGCTCCGTAAATTGAAGGAAGCTGCTTTCCGACAGCAAGGATTCCCTTTGTATTCCTCACATAGAAGTCTGCGGAGAATGTGAGCTTGTCCTTGAGAAATCCAAGATCCGCTCCGACATCAAATGTTGTCACGGTCTCCCAGGTTCCTGTCGAGACAGGATCGGTAACATAGGCATACTGACCCTTTGTACTGCCATCAAAAGTATATGAAAGCAATCCATTTGTATCAACGGTCTGATAGTAGTCGTAATATCCGATGTTCTGGTTTCCAAGAGATCCATATGATACCCTGAGCTTCGTGTTGTTCATTACGTCCTTTACATTAGCCATCCAAGGCTCTTCACTCAGACGCCATGCTGCAGAAACAGAAGGGAAGAAACCCCACTGATTTCCTTTCGGGAAACGCGAAGATCCATCTACACGTCCGTTGGTTTCAAACAGATAGCGGGACTTCCATGCATAGGTAAAACGATAGAACAAGCCGGCGAGAGCATATTCATTTACGCCTCCAGTCAGATTATCTACGTTTCCATATGCAAGATTGAAGTCACTCAACTCCTCTGTGAGCATATCTTGGCGACGAACTGACAAATCATTATGTGAACGAGCCTCATAGTTGACTCCGACTGTTCCTGTAAAGTCATGGTCTTCATTCCATGTATCGGCATAAGACAGATAAGCATTGGCGATATAGTCATTACGTTCGTTGACGGTATCAGCATATCTATCAATATACAAGGTCGACTCTGTCGCAATCTCTCCTGGATATTGTGAATACTGTACTGTAGCATCTCTGTATGGCGAACGGTTATATCCAAACTTATAGGAAAAATCCACATTGAATTTCAGCTTGTCCGTAATATCTGCCGTGAGTATCCATGAGCTGGTTACTTCAGTTATTTTTTGAGTTCCGAACTGCACGCCTTTATGGAGCATCGCGCTATATCCATCCATAATATAATGTGATGCACTTTGTGTCAAGGTTGTATGCGAAACAAAGGTACCGTCCGGATTCACGGGTACGAAGCTGGCAAGGGCATGAAGTGTCGGGCGACGGTATTCATTGCCCGAATAATGGTACTTGCTATGGAAAAATCTTGTATTGCTCGAGAGTTTGAGCCACGGGCATATCTTCACATCCACCTTTACACGGGTATTGAATGAATCATAATCATCCTTTCCGATACGGAAGATACCATCCTGATGATAGTATCGGCCGCTGACCATATATGAGATGTTCTTGGAACCACCGCGCACCGAGACATTATAATCATGAGTCGGGCGGCTTTCATCATACATATAATTATACCAGTCAAAGTTGGCCAGATAAAGATACTCCAGACGACCGTTACGCATCTCGGTCAACACCCAAGGGCGGTCCGGATGCTCTGTGACATCGTTTCTGCGCTCCCACAGACGCTGATAGTCATAGCTTGTATAATTCGTATAAGGAACACCTGAATAGGTTTCCATGAACAAGTCGGCAATCTTCGCATGATAGTAACCGCGTGTCTCATAGTCTGTTGAGGTCGTAGGGGCTGACAGCGAGAATCGGGCATCTGCCGTCACAGTAGGAGCTTTGTCAAAATCACCGCCCTTGGTGGTGACAAGAATGACACCGAATGCTCCTCGGGCACCATATATGGCAGCAGATGAGGCATCTTTCAGCACCGATATCGAAGCAATATCATTGGAATTTATTCTTCCCAGATCTGTCTCGACTCCGTCAACCAGAATCAGAGGATTACCTCCATTTGGAGATGTATTACCTCGGATATTGAAGTTTGTGGATGAACCGGGACGGCCGGAAGTATTGGTGATATTAAGGTTAGGCACCACACCCTGCAGGGCTTGTCCCACGCTGGCAACAGGCCTGTCTTCCAACTGTTCCGAGTCCACCGCTGCCACTGCACCGGTCAGGTTGACCTTCTTCTGGACTCCATAACCGACCACTACCGATTCCGAAAGAAGCTGGTTGTCTTCTTCCAGGTATACTGTCATTTCGGAAGCCGTTCCTATCGTTATTTCCTTTGTCTGATAGCCCATGCAGACTATTGTAAGGATCTCATCGGAAGGTGACACTGAGATGGTACAAACTCCATCAAGGTCTGTAATCTCTCCCGATCCATCCGCTTTCATTACAGCAGCACCTATGACGGAGAGTCCGTTTGCATCAAGAACAGTCAATTTCAGTGTCGTAGGCATTTGTTGTGCGACACTGCCTATTCCTGCATATGACACAATGTACATAAGCATTGCAATCGCGGCAAGTATCAGTTTATTAAGTTTCATATTCAACTTCAATTTTTCTTAATTTTACCAATTGTCCGACCTGAATGGAGTTGCCGGGATACCAAAGCAATTGAATAGAGTCGCTTCCGACCAGTTTTTCATACCATAACGTACAGCAACGGGCTTCGGAACCTCCGGACATTGATACACCTTGATCTGATTGCGGTTGCTGCTGAGCGAACGTCCTTTCGCAGGGTAAAACACCTTGTCCTCACCGGCAAGTTCAAAGCCTTCAAGGTCTGTGCTGATAGGTCCAAGACCCTTCTGACCCACATCAAATGTAACAATTGCTTCACCGTCCTTGAATTCAAACTTTACAGGTATAGGAGTCTTTCCATCAATCATGTCATACCCATAATCATTTACCAAAGCATTGAATGCCAGACGGTCACCCACGACCTTCTTATTTGCAGGATGGATACATGCGAACTCACCGGCATCGTGCGTACAAGCCATTCCGCTATATGGAATAAGTTCAAGGGTCTGAGCCTGCGCCCACATCATATAGCCTCCTTCCGGTCTATTGGGAGCTTCGTACTTATATGGAGCGATCTGAGTGAAATAGAAAGGCATCTTATCGTTTCCCCACTCCTGACGAAGCATCTTGACAAATGCAGGCTGGAGTCTCTTGTACTGGTCATACTTCATGCGGTTGTCGCAGCCCTGATACCAGATAAAACCTTTAGCCGTGAAAGGAATGACACTATGAAGCATTCCATTATATAATACTCCCGGCAGCTTGAATCCATATTTCTGCGGCCACTCCTTTTCCTCAAGATGATTGAGCTTTATCTCATCAGCAAATTCCTTCTTCAGAAGCTCCGGGTTCATCCATGCCTGAATCGGAGTTCCGCCCCAGGATACATTGATTATACCGATAGGAACATCAAGGGTCTCATAAAGTCTCTTTGCAAAGAAATATGCAGTTGCACTAGCCTCTGCCACACCCTTCGGAGTATGTTCATACCACGTTGCCGGACATTCGTTCTGGAGTTCAAAGGATTTGATGCGCTCAAGATTGCATGAACGGATCAAGGTCGTAGTCTTGGCTCCCAATATAAGATCCGTAGCACCAGCAACCGGCTGTCCTGAAAAACCCTTCATCGGCATTTCCATATTGGACTGGCCTGAACAGATCCATACTTCTCCGATAAGAACGTTCTTCAATGTAGTCTTTTCACCGTCACTGAAGGTAATTTCATAAGGGCCTCCTGCTACAGGTGTAGCTACACGTGCAAACCATTTTCCGTCGGCATCAGCATTAGCTGTTGTCTTTACCTTGGACCAGGTTGAGGTGATGGTCACCTTTGCATTTGGCTTCGCATAACCCCAAAGAGCAGCATCAGTCTGCTGCTGAAGGACCATGTTATCAGCAAAAATCGGCGGAAGCTCCACCTTTGCATGCATAACGAACATGCTTGCAAACAAGAGAGCTAAAGTAAATAGCTTTTTCATTGTTGTTTAATGGATATTATATCAAACTGCAACATTATCGGATATGCTCATACGTGAATGCCTCCCAAGGCATATCTGCATCCGCCTTACCGTTATCGATGATATCCACAATATGCATCAGAAGCGGGAAATCCCTAAGGTCCACCAGACCAAGCTCCGCTTTGCGGCGGATAGCCTGTCCCATAACACGGGTAATCACAAGACTCTCAAGGGTGATTCCTGCAAGCGCTTCAGTCACCTGTTCGTAGTTCATACCTTGTCCCATCAGGACTCCGCACCTGCGGGTACGGCCGCTGAATATTGTCACATAAAGATCTCCGAGACCTACACACTCTGACTCGAACGTACCACCCTGAATCTGCATAAGAGCATGAGTCTCGCGTACTGCCTGTGAGAATGTTCCGGCCTGGGAATTATAGTGCTGAGGCTCATCCTCGCCATGCCAACGGATATTCAATCCGACAGCAAGAGTCACTGCCATGGCATAAGCGTTCTTAAGAGCAACAGCGCTTTCGAGACCGATCACATCATTTGTGAGTGAAATATGATAATATGGGCGCGACATTGCTGCCTTCATCATACGAAGAGCATCACTATCCTTACCGCAGAAACCCACCTCGGTAGGATCCATGAAGACAAGTTCATATGACGTACATGGTCCTCCGACAGCACAAATCGTCCTGTTTATGCCACGCTTAGCAAGCTCCATCTCCCAAAATCCGGGATAAGAAAGAAGAGTGCCATCCTCGGTAGCCCTGAGACCCTTGGTCACAGAAAGAACCGGCATATCAGGATCAAGCTGTGTGAGAATTTCCTCGAGAAACCAGTCAACTCCGAACGAGGATACACCACCAATAACAAAATCAGACCCCTTGACTACCTCCTTCCAGTCTTTAAAATAATGGTACTGCACATTTTCAGGAAACGGTCTGCAGAACTTCTCGTGCTTACCTGTTGCGATGTAACCGTCAATTATTTCATCATCAAGACAAGTTCCTACTATGTGTACTTCATTTCCATTTTCTGCTGCAGGGAATGCAAGAGCTGAGCCCATCATACCTGCTCCGATAATTGTGATTTTCTTTTTCATTATATTGGATTATTATTGATTACTTGTTAGTTGTTATTTTTGAGTGCACGTGCACGCAGCTACAAAGGTATGGATATTTTTTTAAATACAACTAATTATTTATAAATTTTTATGGTTAATAATGATAGGATAAGTAAAATCTATGCTGTACCTTTGCCCGAAGCCACAATTAAACTGGAGGTCAATTAATTAAATAAATAAAATATGATAAAGAGATTTTTACTTGGAGTTCTGGCTGTTGCCTGCGTGTCCTGCGCTGAAACAACAGCAGTAAAATTGTTGAATGCTGATGATTTCAAGGCTGAGATTGACGGCAAGGAGGTATCGCTTTACACATTGAAGTCGGGAGATCTGACCATGCAGGTGACAAATTTCGGAGCACGTGTCGTGTCTTTATGGGTACCGGACAAAGACGGCCATCACGAAGATGTCGTCCTTGGATATAATAATCTGGAAAACTATGTGAACAATCCGGGAGAGCGTTTTCTCGGTGCAGTCGTAGGACCGTATGCCAACCGCATTGCAGGAGGTACATATACTATAGGTGAGGAAACCTATAATTTCCCTCAGAACAACAACGGCCAGACTCTTCACGGAGGCCTCAAAGGTCTTGACATGGTGGTCTGGGATGTGGACAGCGTGACAGAAGACGCAATCGTACTTTCATACCTCTGTCCTGACGGCCAGGACGGCATGCCAGGCAACCGCAAGATCGTGATGACATATACTCTCACTCCGCAGAACGAGTTCAGGGTGGACTATGTGGCACAGACCGACAAGGCTACCCACATGAACATCTCCCACCATTCATTCTTCAACCTCAAGGGAGAAGGCAACGGCACCATCAACGACCATGTGCTTTACATCAACGCGTCCAAGACAACCCCTGTGGACGCTGTGCTCATCCCTACAGGCGAGATTGCCGATGTTACCGGCACTCCTTTCGATTTCCGCGAGCCTAAGGCCATCGGCCGTGACCTCGCAGTGGAGAACGAGCAGCTGACAAACGGTGCAGGCTACGACCACAACTGGGTGCTTGACCGCGTTTCTGCAAATGAACTTGAACTTGCCGCTTCCGTTCATGAGCCGGCGTCGGGACGTTACATGGAGGTGTGGACAGACCAGCCTGCACTCCAGTTCTACGGCGGAAACTTCTTTGACGGCAGCACTTACGGCAAGTACTGCAAGACATTGAACTATCGCGAATCCATTGCTCTGGAGACTCAGAAATATCCTGACACTCCGCATCACGAGCACTTCCCGTCAACACTCCTGAATCCGGGAGAGACATATACTCACGTCTGTGTCTACAAGTTTGCAACAAAGTAGTACGTGAAATCGGCCTTGGGCAAAAATATATTTCATAACATTATTTTGACGTATAAAACGTTATGAATACAATTAAAACAATTATTACATGCGGACTGAGCGTAATGTTGGCTGCATGTACACAGGCGCCGCAGCAGGCGGAAACAAATGAAGTGGTCGAGACTATCATGTCAAGAAGAAGTATCCGCAATTACAAGCAGACAGCGGTCGGACGTGATACACTCAACATGATAATGCAATGCGGCATCAATGCACCAAACGGCCAGAACAGGCAGTCATGGGAGGTAAGAGTTGTGGATAATCCGGAGCTGCTGGCACAGATGTCACAAGCTATGGGAGACTCACACCAGGGAATGGAGTTCGCAAAAGAATGCTTCAGAGGAGCCCCTGTCATGGTTTTCATAGCAAGGGACCTTTCTTATGACTTTTCTGCTTATGATTGTGGTCTTATGGCAGAGAACATAATGCTTTCAGCATGGTCTTTGGGAGTAGGATCCATATGCCTCGGAAGTCCGGTGCGTTTCCTTACAGATAACGATGTATGCAAACCATATCTGGAAAAACTAGGGTTCAGCGAGGGATATGAACTGAGCTTGTGCGTGGGATTAGGTTACGCTGATGAGACACCTGAGGCCAAACCGCGCGACATTGGAAAGATTAAATTCATAGACTAACATTTTTAATCAAGGATTTATGGACTACTTACTTATTCTCCTGGCAGTATCCACACTGGTTTCAGGATTAGGATGGATTTATTTCATCTATTTTTTCAGCATCGGCTACGGATTCGGCGTATCGGCACTTGCAGTGACCATAGCTATGCTTTTCCGTGATGTACTCACTGTTCCGACAGTCATGCTCTGCGTAGTCATGTTCATTTTCGGATGCCGCCTCGGACTCTACCTCCTCACACGTGAGAAGAGGTCTCCGGAATACAAGAAAATCCTATACGGACCTGACGCCGCAAAAAAGAAACCGCTTTTCGTTGTAATAGTAGTATGGATTTTCTGCGCACTTCTTTATGTAGGTCAGGTAAGCCCTGTAGCATTCTATCTTGGAAACAAGGCTGCAGGTGCTCCAGTAAATGAATTATGGGCATGGATAGGCGCGGTACTTATGGCTGCCGGAGTTATTCTCGAATCCGTGGCAGATGCACAGAAGACTGCTGCAAAGAAAATCAACAAGCACAGATTTGTGGACACCGGAGTATACAGACTTGTACGCTGCCCGAACTATCTTGGAGAGCTTGTCATATGGACAGGATCATTCATCGTCTGCTTCGGCGCCTGCTGCTCGGTATGGCAGTGGATAATTGCAATCATCGGTTACATGGGCATCGTATATGTGATGTTCAGCGGAGCTCGCAGACTTGAAATCCGTCAGAATGTGACATATGGCAAGGATCCTGAATATCAGGCATATGTCAAGAAGACACCAATCCTGCTTCCGTTCGTTCCTATATATAGCGTGGAAAAGCACAAGTGGCTCCAGGCATAATAAACCAATATGCTGAAAAGACTATTCGACTACAACCCTCAGTCGACTAGCATACGTACTGAGATATTTGCAGGAATAACATCATTCCTGACGATGTCATATATCCTTGCCGTGAACCCGGGCATGTTCTCCGTCCTGGACGGGATGTCCACAGGAGCCGTGTTCACGGCTACAGCCCTGGTAGCCATATTCGGATCGCTTCTGATTGCATTCGTAGCAAAAATGCCGTTTGCGATAGCTCCGGGTATGGGCTCCAATGCCTTTTTCGTATTCACTGT
>JAEIGA010003901.1_pt1 | contig 23183 bp, 18 predicted proteins | sample 9270691 | NCBI WGS metagenome assembly JAEIGA01 (sample SAMN17057246, study PRJNA624740) | gut metagenome | biome: biome; isolation source: fecal sample | host: Bos grunniens | place: China: Xizang | collected 2019 | reverse complement strand
GCGAAATCCTCGAAGAGCGCCAGTTCCCAATCACCAGTCTGATCGTCGCGCCAGTAGGAAGGGAACAGCTGCTTCCAGCGTTCTTCCACAGGTTTGATGCCCTTAATCTGGAAAGCGCGTTCGATTTCGCCTTCGATAAAGTCGAACGACTTGGTGTCTTGCGGCAGCGGCTGAAAGTGAAACACTACATCGAGCTTGCCGTTCTTGTTTGTTTGTGTGAACTGGTTGAGCTCTATGCCATCAACAGAGATAAGGTTATAGCGGTTGTCGCCTGCTTTCAGGTGGGTGTCGCTCACAAACTGAAAACGAAAGTCAGGGTAGTCTGAACGCAAACTGATGGTCATATATACCAATGTCTCCGTCTCATTCAACTCTACCTTCGTTATGTCAAGAGCCGTGTTGAAGAATCCATCTCCATAGCTGGTTCCATACTCGGTAGTGGGCTGTTCCCACACCATTGTCTTCTCTTTTGCCCATCCTGTCAGCGCAACGAAAGCGAGCAGGAGAGTGATGATTGTTTTCTTGTTCATTGTTACAGATAGGTTCTGATTTTTAAAAAGCTTCCATTGAACAGTTTACGTTAGTCCAGCGTCCGCTATATCTTTGTGCTTTTTGTCTGCAAAGATAGCTATTATTCCCCGTTCAATAATTACCCCCCCCATTTTAATGATTATTAACAAAAAATATGCTATTAAAAGAGGGGAAATGTCTGTTTTGACACTTCCCTCTTTTCTTCATACGAGATGTTTGGGCTAAATTTTTGAATCAAAAATCAAAAAAAGTCCCAACTTCTTTGTAGGTCTATCTGTTCCTGTTTATCAGTTTTCTAAAAGTTTCTCTACAGCCTCTTCCATCTTCTCAAACTTGAAGCCGCTCACCACGTCGTCCATGAGGGCCTTTATCTTATCGTTGCAGAGGTTGCCGATGGAGCCTTCATGGGTGTGGTGGATGTCCTTGTTGGGGGTAAAGCTGCCTGCCTCGATGTCGAGACCAACCTTCTTGTAAGCATCGCGGAAGGGCATGCCCTCGCGTGCTAGACGGTTCACTTCTTCAACGGAGAACATAGGGTCGTAGATAGGGTTGTTGAGAATGTCCTCGTTCACCTCCATTTTATTAATAATGTATGCTGCCATTTGTAGGCAGTCTTTCAGTTCGTCGAAAGCTGGAAGGAAAGCTTCCTTGATGATTTGCAGGTCACGGAAGTACCCGACGGGCAGGTTGTTCATAATCATCGTGACAGTGACAGGAAGTGCCTGCAGTTTGTTGCACTTGGCACGGGTCAGCTCAAACACGTCGGGGTTCTTCTTGTGCGGCATGATGCTGGAGCCTGTGGTGCAGTCGGCTGGAAGTTTCACGAAACCGAAGTTCTGTGAGTTAAACATGCAGGCATCGAATGCCAGCTTTGCCAATGTGCCAGCAATGCTTGCCATGGAGAATGCCACGTTCCTTTCGGTCTTGCCACGTCCCATTTGGGCGTACACCACGTTGTAGTCCATTGAATCGAAGCCCAAGAGGTCGGTAGTCATCTGGCGGTTCAACGGGAACGAACTGCCGTAGCCTGCTGCCGAACCGAGTGGGTTGCGGTTGGTAATCTTCCATGCCGCTTGCAGATACTGCATGTCATCTACTAGTCCTTCAGCGTAGGCGCCAAACCATAAGCCAAAACTGCTGGGCATTGCCACTTGCAGATGGGTGTAGCCTGGCATGAGCACGTTTTTGTAACGCTCCGACTGGGTGATGAGTTCGTCGAAGAGGTTCTTCACCAGTCCGGCTATCTCCTTGATTTGGTCGCGGATGAACAGCTTGAGATCCACCAGTACCTGGTCGTTGCGGCTTCTGCCTGAATGAATCTTTTTGCCGATGTCGCCGAGCTTGCTGGTCAGCAGCATCTCCACTTGCGAGTGTACGTCTTCCACGCCCTCTTCAATCACGAACTCGCCTTTTTCAGCCTGACGGTAAATCTCCTTCAGCTCTTTCAGCAGCGTCTTCAGTTCGTCAGCTGTCAAGAGGTCGATGGACTGAAGCATCGTGATGTGAGCCATCGAGCCGAGTATGTCATATTTAGCTAGATAGAGATCCATTTCACGGTCTTTGCCGACGGTGAATTTCTCTATCTCTGTCGTCATTGAGACGTTCTTTGTCCAAAGTTTCTCCATAAAAACTTGTTTTTAAGTGAAAAGTGAAGAGTGAAAAGTGAAGGATCTAAGTTGCCATTCATTTTCCCGTTCTTCCATTCACTTATTCGTAAGGTATCATTGCCAGCATATCGGCAAACTTGTCAACTCCTTGTTTGAGAGGCTTGTCCAGCACCTGCTTCATGAAGAAGTTGATGTCTGCATCAATCGTTACCTTGATTTTGCTGGATATTTCGCTTGTAGGAAGCACTTGAATCCATAGTTTGAAGCTCACGGGCGAGTTGGTCGAAGCGAACTTCACGCATTTTTCGGGCTCGCGCTCAATGATTTTCACGGCAATAGTCCCGATTGGACCTACTGGGCCGCTTACGGTGTCTGTCGTAAATTCCATCTGCTCCACAGCCTTGCGCACCTCGCCAATCTTGTCGGCAGGAATCTGTGCCTGCACGTTGGGATCATTGATGCGTTCTCTGATAACTGCAAGGTTTGTCAAATCAGAGATTTTAGCATAGATGGCACTTTGTGTGTATGGAACTTGCTTAATCTGACTTTCGTATTTTGCCATACTTTTTATGGTATTTTAAAGGTCTTGCAGTGTACGGCAGGACAGTTAGGCCATCGGGCTGTGTAACCTCATTCCGTACATCTGTATCGCCGTCTTACTTCTTCCACTCGCTAGGATTAGCTCTCCATTCATTCAGCATAGGAACTTGCTCTTCTGTGATATATCCGGTTTCGAGAGCTACTTCCAGCACAGCCTCGTAGTTGGTCAACGTGAGCAGCTGCACCTTGGCATCGTCGAATGCTTTCTTTGCCACATCGAAGCCGTAAGTGTAGCTTGCCACCATGCCTACCACCTCGCAGCCGTTCTTGCGGATAGCCTCTACAGCCTTTAGCGAAGAACCGCCAGTAGAGATGAGGTCTTCAATCACCACCACCTTCATGCCAGGCTTCAACTCGCCTTCAATGAGGTTTTCCAATCCGTGATCCTTTGGTTTGCTGCGCACATAAGCAAAAGGCTTATGCAGCGCATCAGCTACCAACGCACCCTGTGGGATGGCGCCAGTTGCTACACCTGCAATGGCATCCACGTCTTGAAAATTCTCCTCGATAATGCGGCAGAGTTCGATTTTTACAAAGTTACGTAAGTCGGGGAAACTCAGCGTCTTGCGGTTGTCGCAATAGAAAGGGGACTTCCACCCGCTTGCCCATGTGAAGGGGTTCTCTGGCTGCAATTTGATAGCCTTGATGTTCAGCAGCTTTGCTGCAAAGATTTTCTCCAAAGTGTTCATGATTGTCTTTTTGTTTTTAATATTCGTGTTTGCAAAGTTAGCGATTATCTTTCGTCTTTCAAAAGATTGAGCGTGAAAAAGTCTTGTATCAGGGCTATACGTGTTGTGTTTTTGTGAAAAACGAGATGCTTTTGCTGCTTATTGAGTGGCGAGATTAAAAGGTTCTTGGTTGCTTGGGGTGAAATCGCAACAAAATCGTACCCCTCGGCTACGGCATGGCGGACCCGAGGGGTACGGTAGGGTGGACCCCTCGGGTCCGCTTCTGAGAGGGTGGCTGTTGAAATGTGTTTTTTGTCTCGTCAAAAGCGTTTGCCTTGGCAAGAGAAATGAAAAAAGTGTTTTCGTTTTGTATTGTGCTCACTTAATTGTATCTTTGCAGTAATAAATGTAAATTAAAAGTGTTTTATGGCAAAATTTAAGCGTATATTGCTGAAACTTTCGGGTGAGAGTTTGGCAGGAGAACAGAAGCAGGGCATCAATGTGGAAAGACTGAACGAGTATGCCCAGCAGATTAAGGAAATTGCAGAGATGGGCGTGCAGATTGGCATCGTCATTGGTGGTGGCAACATCTTCCGTGGATTGAGTGGAGCAGGAAAGGGTTTTGATCGTGTGAAGGGTGACCAGATGGGCATGTGTGCTACGGTCATCAACTCGTTGGCATTGTCAAGTGCTCTGGGTGCTATTGGCCAAAAGAATCGTGTGCTGACAGCTATCCGCATGGAGCCTATTGGCGAGTTCTACAGCAAGTGGAAGGCAATCGAGGCCATGGAGGCAGGCGAAGTGGTCATCATGAGTGCTGGAACGGGCTCTCCTTACTTTACTACGGATACGGGCTCTTCGCTTCGAGGCATTGAGATTGAGGCTGATGTGATGCTGAAGGGCACACGCGTGGATGGCGTTTATACGGCTGACCCGGAGAAGGATCCAACGGCAACAAAGTATCATGACATTACTTACGCGGACGTGATTGCACAAGGCTTGAAGGTGATGGATATCACGGCTACGGCGATGTGTATGCAGAATGATTTGCCTATCTATGTGTTCAACATGGATATTCTTGGAAACCTGAAGAAGGTGATGGAGGGCGAAGAGATTGGAACATTGGTTCATAACTAAGATGTATGTATAAATGCTGAGGGAGGAGCGGAAATCCGTTCCTCCCTCAGCATTTTATGTTGTTATTCGCGGGCCCTTCAGGTTACTGCCCAATCATCTTGAGAATTGCTTTGGCATCGTCGTCTCCAAATGTGGCTTCTTCTTTCAATTCTTTCAGAATTTCTGGTCCGTCTTTCTCGTCCTTGATTGCCTTTGTGAACAGAGATTTAGCCTTTTCCATGTTAAGCTCAACGCCTCTGCCTTTCATGTAGCACTTGCCCAGTCCGAAACTGCCGTCTGCACTGCCCTGATTTGCAGCCTTTGTATAATATTGTACCGCTTTTTTGTAATCTACTGCAGTGCCCTTTCCTTTGTAGTAGCATCTTCCTAGATGGTAGAGGGACTTGGCATGGTTTTGTGCTGCGCCTTTTGAATACCAGTAGAAGGCCATCTGGTGGTCTTCTTCCACGCCGTATCCCTTGTCGTAGCATCGTCCCATTCTGTATTGTGCCTTCTTGTGCCCTTTCTCTGCTGCAGGGCGAAGCTTTGCTATGGCTTCTTCGTACTTCTCTGCATCGTAGAGTGCCTTTCCTTCTGTGTACAGTTTTTCTGCATTTTGTGCCCATGCTAATGTGGAGCAGAGCATCATGAATAGTGTGAATAGAATTTGTCTCATGGTTTTTGAATTTAAAAATGTTATTTGTGCTTTATTTCGGTTGCAAATATATTATTATTTTTCTTTTCTTCATCATCTGTCTGCATTATTTATGGATTGTTAACTATATTTTTTAATTCTTTTTCGTACCTTTGTACGCTGAAAAGGATAAATCAATTTAAATCGGTTCATACACATCAATGAAGAAACAGCTTAAGAAGGTGCTTGTCTTGGGTTCAGGTGCTCTGAAGATAGGACAAGCGGGTGAGTTCGACTACTCTGGAAGTCAGGCTCTTAAAGCGCTTCGCGAGGAAGGCATCAAGTCGGTGCTTGTTAATCCCAACGTCGCTACAATTCAAACGAGTGAAGGTATTGCTGACAAGGTTTACTTCTTGCCTGTCAATACTTTTTTTGTGACTGAAATTATCAAGAAGGAGCGTCCAGACGGAATTTTGCTGGCATTCGGAGGCCAGACTGCTTTGAACTGCGGAACAGAATTGTTCCTCAATGGCACGCTGAAGGAATATGGTGTAGAGGTGCTTGGCACAAGCGTTGAGTCCATCATGAACACTGAGGACCGCGACCTTTTTGTGAAAGAACTGAACAAGATTGACATGAAGGTGCCTGTTTCTCAGGCTTGCGAAACGATGGATGAGGCTGTGGCTACGGCTCGTCGCATTGGATACCCTATCATGATTCGTTCTGCTTATGCGCTTGGCGGTCTTGGCTCTGGCGTCTGTCCAGACGAGGAGACTTTCAAGAGCATTGCTGAGTCTGCCTTCACATTTGCGCCTCAGGTGCTTGTGGAAGAAAGCCTGAAGGGTTGGAAGGAGATTGAGTTTGAGGTTATCCGTGATGCTAATGACCGTTGCTTCACTGTCGCTTCAATGGAGAACTTCGACCCGCTGGGCATCCATACAGGAGAGTCTATCGTGGTGGCTCCAACTTGCTCGCTCACAGAAGAGCAGGTGAAGATGCTTCAGGATATTGCTGTGAAGTGTGTTCGCCACTTGAAGATTGTGGGCGAATGTAACATTCAGTACGCATTCAATGCGGAGACAAACGACTACCGCATCATCGAAATCAATGCACGTCTGAGCCGTTCTTCAGCTTTGGCTTCTAAGGCAACTGGTTATCCGCTCGCATTTGTGGCTGCTAAGATTGCTCTTGGCTATACACTTGACCAGATTGGCGAGATGGGTACAACAAACTCTGCATATGTAGCTCCAACACTTGATTACCTCATTTGTAAGATTCCACGTTGGGACTTGACTAAGTTTGCAGGTGTGAGCCGCAAGATTGGTTCAAGCATGAAATCTGTTGGTGAAATCATGTCAATTGGCCGCACTTTCGAAGAACTTATTCAGAAGGGTCTTCGTATGATTGGCCAGGGCATGCACGGCTTTGTGGGTAATGACCATACGAAGTTTGACAATCTTGATGAGGAACTTGCAAACCCAACTGACCTCCGTGTCTTCGCTATCGCACAGGCTTTGGAAGAGGGTTATAGCATTGAGCGTATCTGTGAGTTGACTAAGATTGACCCTTGGTTCCTCGAGAGACTGAAGAATATTGTTGACTATAAGCATAAACTGGAAGGATACAATGCAATTGAGGATGTTCCAGCAGACGTGCTTCGTCAGGCTAAGATATATGGATTCTCTGATTTCCAAATTGCTCGTTTCGTGCTGAAGGATGAGGCTAAAAACATGGAGAAGGAGAATTTGGCAGTACGCGCATATCGCAAGAAACTTGGAATCCTTCCAGCAGTTAAGCGTATCCCTACTGTTGCCAGTGAGCATCCAGACTTGACTAACTATCTCTATATGACATACGCTGTCGATGGCTATGATGTCAACTATTACAATAATGAGAAATCGGTGATTGTTCTTGGTTCGGGCGCTTATCGCATCGGCTCTTCCGTAGAGTTTGACTGGTGCTCAGTGAATGCTATCAACACAGCTCGCAAGCTGGGGTACAAGAGCATCATGATTAACTATAACCCTGAGACAGTATCAACAGACTACGATATTTGCGACCGTCTTTATTTTGACGAACTCTCGTTTGAACGAGTGCTTGATGTCATTGATTTGGAAAATCCTCGTGGTGTGATTGTTTCTGTGGGTGGTCAGATTCCTAACAACCTTGCTATGAAGCTCTATCGCCAGAGCGTTCCAATCCTTGGCACATCTCCTATCAGCATTGACCGTGCAGAGAATCGTAATAAGTTCTCTGCAATGCTTGACCAGCTGGGCATAGACCAGCCTCAGTGGAGTGCATTGACCAGCATGGACGATGTGAAGGCGTTTGTTGACCGTGTGGGTTTCCCTGTTCTCGTTCGTCCTTCATACGTGCTTTCAGGCGCAGCAATGAATGTTTGCTACGACAATGAAGAGCTTGAGCGCTTCCTCCAGATGGCAAGTGAGGTCAGCAAGGAATATCCTGTGGTGATTTCTCAGTTCATGACTGAAACCAATGAGATTGAGTTTGATGCTGTGGCACAGAACGGCGAAGTTGTAGAATATGCTATTTCTGAGCATGTGGAGTTTGCGGGTGTACACTCAGGAGATGCTACTATGGTATTCCCAGCACAGCAGATCAGTTTTGCTACAGCTCGTCAGATTAAGAGAATTAGCCGTGCTATCGCTAAGGAACTGAATATATCTGGTCCATTTAACATCCAGTTCCTTGCTAAGGGACGTGATGTGAAGGTCATAGAGTGTAATCTTCGTGCTTCTCGTTCTTTCCCATTCGTCAGCAAGGTGCTTAAGCGTAACTTTATTGAGACAGCTACACGCATTATGCTTGATGCTCCATACTCAAAGCCAAACAAGGGTGTGTTTGACATTGACCACATGGGTGTGAAAGCCAGCCAGTTCTCATTTGCGCGTTTGCAGAATGCGGACCCTGTGCTTGGCGTTGACATGAGTTCAACTGGAGAAGTTGGCTGTATGGGTGACACTTATGAAGAGGCATTGCTCAATTCGCTGATAGCTACAGGCTATAAGATTCCGTCTAAGGATAAGGCTATCATGATTTCTTCTGGCAGCACCAAGGAAAAGGTGGCTATGCTTGACGCCGCACGTGCGTTGGTAAAGAATGGCTATACTATCTATGGAACAGAGGGTACAGCTAAGTTCCTTAACGAGAATGGTGTTCTGGCGACTGCTGTTACATGGCCTGATGAAGAAAATGGTGACAAGGAGAATGTGATGAAGATGATTGCTGAACATAAGTTTGACCTCATCGTCAACATTCCAAAGAACCACACTAAGCGTGAACTGACAAATGGTTACATTATTCGTCGTGGAGCTATCGACCATAACATTCCGCTCATCACTAATGCTCGTCTTGCTTCTGCTTTCATTGAGGCATTCTGCGAGAAGGGATTAGATGACATCCAGATTAAGAGCTGGCAGGAGTACGAATAATCTCTATTATATAAATATGTATATGAGAGGACCGCATCAAGATGTGGTCCTCTTTTTTATAAAGGTTCAGTTGGTTTCTTGAATCGAATTTGCGTTGAGCCTTACATCGTTTTGTTGATGTAGGGCATAACAAAGAGATGATGTGTGGCTCTGCTATTTATGACAGGTGAATGGTTGTTCTGGATATTTGGGCAGTGAAAATCTTGGTTGCAAAATGAAAAACGTGAGGCGTGTATGTGTTTAGGCGACCTAAAAAGTCGGTTTTTGTTAGGCAGCCTTTGTGGAGTCGCGAAAAAATGGTTACTTTGCATTGATAAATGTTCGTTGGGGACATGGGCGTTGCCTGTGTGTCCCAGATGTTGTTACTGCAAAGCTGATGATGTACGATGTGAACAGGGTGAGGGAAGACTTTCCTATTCTCGCTCGGCAAGTATATGGGAAACCGCTGGTTTATCTAGACAATGGGGCTACTACGCAGAAGCCCCGTTGTGTGGTGGAGGCTATGGTGGACGAGTATTACAATGTGAATGCCAATGTCCATCGTGGTGTGCATTTCTTATCGCAGCAGGCTACCGACTTGCATGAGGCGAGCCGTGAGTCTGTACGCAAGTTCATCAATGCAAAAAGCGTGAACGAAATCATTTTCACCAGAGGGACAACAGAGAGTATCAACCTGTTGGCATTCTCTTTTGGCGAATCAATGGTGAAGGAAGGTGACGAGATTGTGGTAAGTGCCATGGAGCACCATAGCAATATTGTGCCTTGGCAGATGATGTGCCAGAGAAAGGGAGCGGTGCTGAAAGTGATTCCGATGACGAATAATGGCGAATTGCAGATAGATGAGTATGTGAAGCTGCTGAACGAGAAGACAAGATTGGTTTGCTGTACGCACGTCAGCAATGTATTAGGCACAGTTAATCCTGTGAAAGAGATTGTGAGGATAGCGCATGAACAGGACGTTCCAGTGCTGATAGACGGGGCGCAGTCAACACCTCACTTTGCTGTAGATATGCAAGACCTGGACTGTGATTTCTTCGCTTTCTCAGGGCACAAGATGTATGGTCCTACAGGTATCGGCGTATTGTATGGAAAGGAAGAGTGGCTGGACAAACTGCCTCCGTATCAAGGTGGTGGCGAAATGATAAAGAACGTCAGCTTCGACTTGACGACATACAACGAACTGCCCTATAAATTCGAGGCAGGAACCCCCGACTACATCGCTTCTCATGCTTTGGCAAAGGCTATTGACTATGTGACGACTTTGGGCATGGATAATATATTCAGGCATGAGCAAGAACTGACTCGCTATGCGATGGAGCGGATGAAGGAGATAGAGGGCATGCGTATTTGGGGGCCTTCTGACCATCATGATGCGGTACTTAGTTTCCAAGTGGGCGACATTCACCATCTTGACATGGGAACGCTGCTTGACCGCTTGGGTATTGCAGTACGAACAGGACATCATTGTGCAGAACCGTTGATGCGTCGTCTAGCCATTGAAGGAACGGTCAGAGCATCGTTCGGACTGTATAACACTCGCGAGGAAGTGGATGTGCTGGTTGAAGGCATACAGCGAGTGGCACAGATGTTTTGATAAATGAGTTCTTAAATTCTTGAGTTATTGGTAGCTCTCAAGTTTGAAAGTTTTTGAGTTTTTAAGTTTTTAATAAAGATATTCATGGCACAGAAACCTGGTATACCAAAGGGTACACGCGACTTTTCGCCTGTTGAGATGGCGAAGCGCAACTATATATTCAACACTATTAAGGATGTGTATGCCTTGTATGGCTTTCAGCAGATAGAGACTCCTGCAATGGAGAATCTTTCCACGCTAATGGGCAAGTATGGAGAAGAGGGTGACAAACTCCTTTTCAAGATTCTTAACTCAGGAGATTTTATGCACGGCATGACTGCTGATGAAGTGGCAAGCACAAGCACGCTGAAACTGGCAGCTAAGTTCTGCGAGAAGGGGCTGCGCTATGACCTTACGGTACCTTTTGCGCGTTATGTCGTGCAGCATCGTGAGGAACTGGCTCTGCCCTTCAAGAGATACCAGATTCAGCCCGTATGGCGTGCTGACCGTCCGCAGAAAGGGCGCTACCGTGAGTTCTATCAGTGTGATGCCGATGTGGTGGGCAGCGAGTCGTTGCTGAATGAGGTTGAACTGATGCAGATTGTGGACACTGTGTTTACAAGATTCGGTGTGCGTGTGTGCATCAAAATCAATAACCGAAAAATCCTTACAGGTATTGCTGAGATGATTGGTCAGGCGGATAAGATTGTTGATATTACCGTGGCAATCGATAAACTTGACAAAATAGGACTTGATGCAGTGAATGCAGAGCTGGCAGAAAGTGGAATTCCTGCAGAAGCTATCGAAAAGCTCCAGCCTATCATTAAGCTGAGCGGCACTAATGCAGAGAAGTTACAGACGATGAAGGAAGTGCTGAAGGATTCAGAAATAGGTGTGAAGGGTGTGGAAGAAACTGAGTTCATTCTCTCGAAGTTGGGTGCGCTCAGTGCAGATGCCCAAATGTTAAATAATGCAATAGAACTGGATTTGACGTTGGCACGTGGTTTGAACTATTACACAGGGGCTATTTTTGAAGTGAAGGCTTTGGATGTTCAGATTGGCTCAATCACAGGAGGTGGACGTTACGACAATCTAACAGGCATTTTCGGCCTTCCTGGTTTGAGTGGTGTAGGCATTTCGTTTGGTGCCGACCGTATTTTCGATGTGCTTAATCAGTTGGACTTGTATCCAAAGGGTGCGGTGAATGCTACTCAGTTGCTTTTCGTTAACTTTGGCGAAAAGGAGGCTGATTACTGCTTGCCTTTGCTGGCAAAGGTGCGTGCTGCAGGCATTGCTGCTGAGATTTATCCTGATACAGTAAAGATGAAGAAGCAGATGAGCTATGCCAACGCCAAGCAGATTCCTTATGTGGCGATTGTAGGCGAAAGCGAACTGGCCGAAGGCAAGGTGAATGTCAAGAATATGACAACAGGTGAGCAGATGCTGGTTGAAGCAGAACGAATCTTGGAATGTATCCAGTAAATGTTTGAAAATTATAGGCATAAATAAAGGCGTGGAATTCCACGCCTTTATTTATGCCTGCAGTTTTCTTTTAGCTTCTTGCAGATTAATCTGTGTTGTTACGCTGTTGAGCAGTTTCTCCATGATGATAGGCTTGTTGATGAAGTCGTTGGCACCCAATTGGAAGCCTTTAGAGATGTCTTGTTCTGAATTGAGTGCAGACAGGATGATGATGGGGAGGTCCTTGGTCTCTTCGGATGCACGGAGGCGTCGGATGACTTCGAAGCCGTCAATACCTGGCATCATCAGGTCAAGCAGCAGCAAGTCTGGCTTTTTCTGGGCAATGGCGTCAAGGGCTGCTTGGCCTCCATTGGCTGTACGTATCTCGAATGTGTACTGAGATAGCATCTTCTTGATGAGAAGAATGTTCAATGGAACGTCGTCAACCACAAGAACAGAAAGACTATCCACGTCAATGCCTGGTGTGATGAGATTATTCATAACTTTTTTATTTTGAGAGTTTATTTTCTACATTTATTTTGGTATCTCTTGATTTTCTTTCTCCTGCTGGGCTTTTTGAACGGCCACGGGGTCGTAGTCGATGCAGTCGTCGGGATTGATGGAGATGAAGTCCATGTCTTTGATAAAGTCTTCGATGGTGGACTGGTTGCCTTGCAGTTTCATGTAGGTGTGGCATATCTTTTCGCCTGGCTTCAGGATGGTTGCCGCTGCTCGGATAGTTTCCGATAGCATAATCTGAAAATTAATGATGCCTTCTTCGGTGTCTCCTGTGTAGTTATGTATGATGGATCCTACATATATGATGTTGTTGGCCGCTGAAATCTTGTTGTTCGGGAAGTATAGGCAAGCCAGTTCGATACCTTCTGGACGTATTGGCGTGGTTTCTCCCTCTGCATTTAGAATCCAAATCTTGCCGACAAGCACGTCGCCACGAATGTTGCCGCTGAACTTTTGCTCAGCCAATAGACGGATGCGGTTGACGAAGCGATTGTACTCGATGTAGTTGTCGTAGAATTCAGTATAAACTGTAAATCCAATGCTTGGCGAAATGATGGACTGCTTTCCTTCAGCGGTGATTTCGTAGATGTTAAAGTCTTGCGGAATCAGGTCTTCTGCATCGTGCATCTTCTGGCAGCTTGTGCACAGTGTCTTCTTCTTTGGCTCGATAAATGTGTTTCCGCAAGTGTTGCAGGTGTGTATAATGGCCGGTCGGTCGTAGTCCATGCCGATATGCTGAAGAATCTTATGGCATTTAGGGCAGCGGAGCTGTCCGCCAAAGTTGTAGGTGTGTTCAGGACTTACATTAGCGCACCTAAAGTGGTGAATCACTTCTTCTGTCTGGATGGATGACTGTCCGCACTTGGGACATGTTTGTATGTAGAGGAGATGCGAATGCAGGCATGATGGGCACAGATAGACCTTGTTGACAAACTTGGTGGAACGGAACAGGCCTTTCTCCGTCATAGACTGCATGAAGACAAAATACTCGCTCAGTTCGTAATGTCCCAGTCTGTAGAACAGGTCGAACACGGGAATGGTGTATCCAGTTGATGCCGACACGTCTAACTTAGGTTCGAGAACCGTCTTTTTCCTCGAGATGAGGTAACGTGTCAGTCTGATAAAGAACTGGTTGGAAGAGAGAATTGGGTCTTCTTGCGCATTCAGTCCTATTTGGTTGTTGTATGCTATGATGTTTTCAATCCGCGTCAAGACTTCCATACTGTTCCAGTCGTCGGCATATCCATCGATGATTTCATCGTAATTGCCCATTTTCCCCTTCAGCGCACTTGTTACAAATAAAGGCTTGTAGCAGCACTTTGAAGAAGTAATGGGGTTAATGCTGTTCAAGATGGTCTTGGTTTCTTCTGCCGATTCGTTGACGATAAACACCACATCAAAGAGATACTCTGGAAAGTCGGGGCTTTCGTCAAGGGCGAAAGGACTATCCAGCAGTAACACCCGCCTGTCACCATCATTGCTTTGGATTGTTATCATTTTTTATAGTATTATTGTAGGCAACAGTAGTTTAGCGTGCCTATATTAGTCGTAACACATTGGTTAATTTGCAAATTTATAATAATTATTTTTTAAATAATGTGTTTTGAGTTTTTTTTTTCAATAAAACAAGTTTTTTCAATCTTACGTTCGCTTGTTTTTGTGGGAATAGATATGGAACTTACCTGTATATGTGTTGTTTGTCAGTGTAATATTAAGCAAAGGTGAGTATAATGGTCCTGTGTGTATAGGCAGGATTTTAGTCCAGATAGCCTGCTTTCTTCAGTTCTTTGGCAGCCAGGTCGCATTCATCCCACCATTCTTGTCCGAATCGGCGGATGAGTGGCTCTTTCAAGAATTGATACACGGGAATTTGCAGTTTCTTTCCCAATTCTCGTGCAGGCTGACAGATGTCCCAGCGATGCACGTTGACGGCAGTCATGCCGCCTACGTTAGAAAGTCGTACTGGATATAAGGCGCATGAGATGGGTTTTTGCCAATGGAATTTTCCGCATCGATAGGCAGAGTCAATAGCGCAGAAGGCACAGCCGCCCTCATGTTTGACGAACACGCAGTCTTTCCCGTTGACAATTTGGGTGACTAACTCTCCTTCCCTGTCGGGATAAACCACTCCTTCCTTCTTGATCTGTTGCTGCGCTTCTGTCTGTAGATTGTCCCAAACCACCTCAAGCGCATCTTCAAGCAGTCCTACCTCTTCGATGTTGACGGGTGCTCCTGCATCTCCCTCTACGCAGCATGCGCCATGGCACTTTCCGAGGTCGCAGCAGAAAAAGACCTTGAATAGGTCAAGTGAAACCAGCGTATCTAAAATCTCAATCATTTTTTATGAATTGTCTATGTCAATTTCGATATTTTGAATTTGCATTCTTGTTCGTCTTCGGCGAGTTGGTGTTGCAAAATGTCAACAGAGTCGAACTCTCGTTCATCGCGTAAATGCTCTAAAAATTCAATTTTCAGTTTTTCCCCGTATAGGTTGCCTTCGAAATCAAATATATGCACTTCAATGCTACGCTGTTTCCCATTGTGCAGCGTGGGTCGAGTGCCAATGTTCAGCATGCCAAAACCTGCATTGGTCTTAACCAGGTACGCGCCATTCTTTGGAATAAGTTTTGATCCCTCAACTTGCAGATTGGCTGTTGGATAGCCGATCTTTCTTCCGTTCTGATAACCTTCAACAACGATGCCTTCGAAACTGTAGTTGTGTCCCAGTATGCTGTTTGCCTCCTTCACGTCGCCTGCAAGCAAGGCGTTTCGTGCTGCTGTTGACGAATGTGCCTTTCCCCATTTTCCGCATTCCATCACTTCAATCCCGCATTCTTTTCCGTATTCCACATAATCGTCGAAATGCTTGCCGTCGTGCCCGAAATGGTTGTCATAGCCGATGAGCAGTACTTTTGTTTGCAACCGTTCTTTCAGAATGTTGCACATGAATTCACGAGCTGTCATCTGTGCCAGCTCTGCTGTAAAGTCAATCATCGCCACCTTGTCTGCTTCAGTCTTCGCCAGCAGCTCTTCTTTTTCTGCTGTTGTTGTCAGCAGTTGGGGAGAGAAGTCGGGGTGCAGCACTTGGCGTGGATGGTTCGGAAAGGTGACAATCGTGGCGTCGAACCCTCGTTTGCGAGCCTGCTCGACCACCTGTGCAATCACATGCTGATGTCCCAAATGTACCCCATCAAAAGAGCCTATTGTTGCTACACAAGGCTTGATGGTCGTGTCCTTGCCGAATACCCTTACATTCATACGTTTGCAAAGGTACGGATTTTAATTCATTTTACATAAGATTGCAATGTATAATTAGCAAAATCCTCACTTTTGATGTGTAGTATAAGAGGAATGGGAAGAAAAAAATCAACTCCGTTTTGAGGTAAATCTGAAATATATAACTTTGCCTTCGTTATGGTTCGTCACCCCGACGATGAAAAGGGAACGAGGTGAAAATCCTCGACAGTCCCGCTGCGGTAAGTCCATGACATCAAAGCTGCATTGTTGCCACTGAGCATCAGCCGATTCCTCCATGAGGATTCTATAGTGTGCTTGGGAAGGTTTTGCGGTGGAGAGGACAAGTCCGAAGACCTGCCATGACTTCATCAATTAAAGCTCTCGAGGAAAGAGTCTTTTGATAAAATGTCAGTAAAAATCTTAACCATCAGCAAAATGTGGGGGATGTTGTTTCTGATTCCCTGCTCTTTTTTGCCCATATTGGCACAGCAGCAACATTTGGTGCAAGAGTCTGACACATTGGCTAATGTTGATGTGACAGGAAATTATCGTGTCCGTGAGATGAAGAGTACTTCACCGCAATATACTCTCTCTCATGGGAGTTTCAGCCGTTTTGGCGTTACCGATATCAGCGATGCGCTTCATCGCTTGCCTGGTATCACCCTGCGTGACTATGGTGGGGCAGGGGGGATGAAGACTGTTTCTGTGCGTGGACTTGGCGCACAGAACACTGGTGTGAGCTACGATGGCATAGCCTTAAGCGATTGCCAGACGGGACAAGTTGATTTGCAGAGATATACACTTGACAATATCAGTAACTTGCGCCTATCGGTAGCAGGCAATGACGACCTCTTTGTTCCTGCTCGAAACGTATCTTCCGCCACCCAGCTTGCCATCACGACCCAGGTCGAGACCGACCTGACAGCTCCGCTACATGGACTAGCGTCTCTGACCCTTGGTTCATGGGGATATACTCATCCCATGCTTCAGATGGGTACATCGTGGCGTGAACGATTTGCTTTGTCGGGAGCGGTAGATTTTGTCTACGCCGAGAATGACTATCCTTTCACGCTGACAAATGTGCAGCAGCAAGTGAAAGAACGGCGAACCAATAGCCGTATGAATCAGTGGCATGGTGAGACCAATCTGCTTTTCAAGGTCAATCAGCGCAACCGTCTGACAGCCAAACTCTACTATTACGACAACGACCGCCAGCTGCCTGGTATGGTGCATTACTACACCAATGAATCCCACGAGACGCTGCATGAGCGTAATGCTTTCTTGCAAGCCAGGTGGCTCAGTTTCTGCTCCGACCGCTTCACCTTCATGGTTAATGGGAAATTCAACTGGGCAAGTTCCGACTACGATAATGCTGCGGCAGGTGGAAGTCTGGGAAGCGCAACGTATTGGCAGCGTGAGGCTTATACTTCTGTCTCTATGCTCTATACGCCTGCCGATTGGCTCTCCATGAATTATGCTGCAGACTACCAGATGAACAACCTGAATGGCTCGCTCACTCAGGCTTCGCGCCCTTATAGGCATTCTGTTTTGCAGACCCTTGGCGCAAAGGCTGTTGTAGGACGTTTCGTATTCTTGGCAAGAGGACTCTATGCCATTTATCAGAACGGTAATAAGGCAAAGGCTATCGACAGCGGCTCTTCCATGAATCCGAACCAGACGGTTAGCGGAACTGAACCAGATGAAGCCAATTTTGCGCCCAGTTTCAGCACTTCCTTTCAGCCTTGTGCCAATGAACAGTTTTATGTGCGTGCATCGTGGAAGCACATCTTCCGAATGCCTACATTTAACGAGTTGTATTACTATCATTTAGGAAATCCGATGCTTCTGCCCGAACAAACGTCTCAATGGAATGTCGGACTGACGTGGCAAAATGAAAATACATATCCTCTTCATGTTTATTTGACAGCCGATGCCTACATCAATAATGTCACCGACAAGATTGTTTCTATTCCGTTCAATATGTTTGTCTGGCACACGGTCAACATCGGGAAAGTTCGCATTTATGGCTTCGATGCCACAGCCGATTTCAGTCTTTCTTTAGGGATGAATCACACCTTAGGCTTGAACGGCAATTATAGCTATCAGCGTGCCAAGAACCTCAGTTTTCAGGGGAAATTCTACGGCAATCAGATTGCTTACACGCCTCAGCATTCAGGTAGTGCCACGCTCTACTGGACTAATCCGTGGCTCAATCTTTCAGCCACAGCTAGTGGCATGAGCAATCGTTGGGCAACCAACGAACACACAGCAGGTACAGAGATGGGCGGATTTGTTGAACTGAGCTTTTCTGCTTATCGCGACATCCATATTGCTACACAGCCGTTCACGCTGAGAGCCTCTATGCTCAATGCTGCCAACTTGCAGTACGACATTGTCAGGAACTATCCCATGCCGGGACGTTCGTGGAAGCTGACCATCAGCACTAAATTCTGAAATCATTGTGGGAATGGGCCCTTCCCCCAAATGAATATATTGTTAAATGTAAAATGTAAATTGAAAAGTATGAAAAAAAACATTTATTTCAGCACCTTTCTCATATTAGGCATGACCCTGTTTACTGCTTGTACCGAGGACGATGATACGCCTCCCCCTGCAGACCCTGTTGCTGTTACAGAAGGTGTATTCATTCTTAACGAAGGTGCCTATTTCTATGGTGTCAGCGGCTCATTGTCTTATCTCGACTATGAGAGTCAGACGCTTAGCAATGGCGTTTTTGCTGCTAAAAATGGCCGAGCGTTGGGTGCAACTCCCAATGATGCCATCATCTATGGCTCTAAGATGTACATTGCTACAACCGACGAGAACCGTCTGGAAGTTGTGAATGCCACCACGCTGGAATCACTCGGCTTTGTGACGATGACCAGTCCTCGCAAGCTTGCTGCAGCCGGCGGCAAGGTCTTTGTTACCTCCTACATGGGTACAGTTTGCGGCATCGACACCACTCGGCTGGAGATTGTTGCGGAGTCTGAGAAGATTGGTGGCAATCTCGAAGGCATCGTTGTGCGTGGTCAGTACCTTTATGTTTGCAACGCATGGAACAGCGACTACACCTATAACAATAATGTGGTGAAGCTTCAGATTTCTGACCTTGCCAAGGTGAAGGACATCACCGTGACTTGCAATCCTGTACGCCTCACTACGGATGGCGCAGACATCTACGTGCAGAGCACAGGCAACTATGCTGATGTGCTGCCTTCTATTCAGCGGCTTGATGCAGTCGATCAAATCACGCCGCTTTGCCAAGGCACTTACATGTCCTATGCCAGCCACAAGATTTATTACATTTCCATGACTTATGATGAGAACTGGAACACCATTACCCGCTATGGCGTTTACGACTTGCTGAAGGGTGAAGATGCTGAATTCATTGCTGGTGAAGAGATTCTTAGTCCTTGCGCCATTGCAGCCGACCCCAATAGCGGCATCGTTTATGTATCTTCTTACGGACAAGGAGCCATGGGCGGCATCGACTATTCGGGTGCAGGCTATATCGTGGCATACAGTTCAGATGGCACCATGCTGAAAAAGTACGATGCAGGTGTTGCTCCATCTGTCTTCGTGTTTCAGACCTCATCCTATTATGCTCAGTAAGAGATGAATATCAGGCAAATTAGTTTTTCTTTCATGATGGCAACTGCTGTCTTCCTGGCGTCTTGTTCAGGAGGCAGCGTTGCTTTTCCCTTGCCCGGGGGTGATACCATTCCCTTGAATCATGCACGCAACCTCACCATGGTGCGTTATGATGGCTTTACTAAAGTGGAACTGGTCAATCCGTGGGATACCACAGCCCTTCTTGCCACCTATTTGCTTGTTGATGATTCTGCACGGCTCGACCATGCCCTGTTGGCCGACAGCCGCATGCAGGTCGTTCGTGTTCCGCTTCGCAACGCGCTTGTTTTTACAGCCGTGCATTGCGGACTCATCTGCGAACTAGGCAAAGAACCCTGTATTGGCGGCGTGTGCGAAAGCCAGTACATCCAGTGTCTCACCCGGCCGGTAGTTGATTGTGGCAGCGGTTCTTCCCCCAACCACGAGCGCATCATGCAGCTGAGACCCGATGCCATGATTGTCTCTCCTTTCGAGAATCAGACAGGAAACGACAAGTTGGCTCAGTTGGGCATTCCCATCATTCAAGGAGCTGAATATATGGAGTCCACGGCATTGGGACGTGCCGAATGGATGAAATTCTACGGACTTCTTGTTGGTGCTGAGGTTGAAGCGCACAGTTTGTTCCGTATGGTCGAGCAGCGTTATGATAGCCTGAAGGAAACAGCAGCACGGCAGAAGGAGAGTCCTGTCATCTTCACAGACAAACCGTATGGAAATATCTGGTATCAGCCAGGAGCCGAAAGTTCTGCAGCCCGTCTCTATGCTGATGCAGGAGCCTCCATCGCTTTCCCTGAATATAAGAAGAGCGGCTCCGTGCCCCTCTCTGTCGAGCAAGTCTATTCGCGTGCTCACGATGCCGACCGCTGGCTCTTCATATGCCATACGTCTGCGAAGCCTACGCTTGCTATGCTGGCAAAAGAGTCAGATGTCTATACGCGTTTCAAGGCTTTCCAGACAGGCCATGTTTGGGTTTGCAACACCGCTACGTCAGACTTCTTCGAGTCCTCACCCTTCCATCCCGACAGGCTCCTTTCCGATATCTTGCAAATATGCCATGCCCAGCAGTCTGACACCCTTTCTCTGTACTATTATCAGCAACTGAAATGAAAATCCGATTCCTCATTCTTGCAGGGATGACCCTTGTGCTCTTCCTGCTCAACATCTTTTTGGGCTCTGTCCATATCCCGTTTTCAGAAGTGCTCAATGCCATTTTGAATCCCGCTGACAGCAGTACCGCTTATATCGTTACAGCCTCTCGCTTTCCCGCAGCCGTAACTGCTTTGCTGTCAGGTGCAGCGCTTGCAACCTCTGGTCTCTTGTTGCAGACTGCATTTCGCAATCCGCTTGCGGGTCCCTCTATCCTCGGCATCTCTTCTGGAGCCAACCTCGGGGTCGCCATTGTCATGCTTGCTCTCGGCGGAACTGTCACTGCAGGCATTCATGCCTGGAGCGGGCATCTTGCTGTCGTTGTGGCAGCTCTGGCCGGAAGTCTTCTCGTCATGTTTCTCCTGCTTCTCTTTTCTTCTTTGCTGAAAAACGGTCTCATGCTTCTCATCACGGGCATCATGATGGGATATATCACTTCATCAGCCATCTCCCTGCTCAATTTCCTCGCTTCGGTAGAAAATATACAGAGTTTTGTCCTTTGGGGAATGGGCAGTTTCAACAGCGTGTCCCTGCAGCATCTTCCCATCTTCTCGGCTCTTTGTATTTCAGGACTTGTGCTGGCAGCCTTGCTTGTCAAGCCCCTTAATGCTCTGCTGCTGGGCGAAAGCTATGCTGTCAATCTGGGCGTCAACATGCAGTTCATTCGCAATCTGCTCCTTTTTGCCACAGGACTGCTCACTGCTGTTGTTACAGCCTATTGCGGCCCTATTACCTTTCTTGGACTTGCCACGCCTCATGTGGCCTTTTTGTTGCTTGGCACCAACAACCATCGTTCGCTTCTGCCTGCCACCATGCTTGCCGGCGCCTTGCTCGCGCTCCTCTGTAATCTCCTCTGCAATCTTCCTTCCGTCACTGTATTGCCCCTCAATGCCATCACGCCTTTGTTGGGCGCGCCGGTCATTCTCTACATTATTATGCGGAGAAGGTCGTAGAGGGCAGAGCCTTTTATTTTGGCTCATTATATAGTGCAGCTCCCTTTTAACATTTCCCTCTTTTGCCTGTGGCCAGGAGTCTGATTGATGCCTCATGTTGTACCTCAAAAGGGGTGAGACTCTCACCTATGGTACACGTGAGAGTCTTACCTATGGTATAGGTGAGAGTCTCACCCCTTTTGAGGTTGTGGGCACAGCTAAAAATGGAATGAATTTTGAGGCTTTCCGAATGGGGCGGCTTGCAGTAATTTGGGTTTCTTCAGCCCTTCATCAAAGGTTAAAGACAAGATGCTTTTACTTAAAAATAGGTATTGTGGCGTGAGAGAAAAATCCCGACCTTTGCACTCGAAAAAATAATTTCTTAAGTTTCGCATGCTAAGAAGATAGATGGAGATAGAGGAAGATATGCCGCCTCTCAGCGGCGAAGATAAAGGACGGTACTTTGCTGATGCACAAATCAAACGTCTTCTACTCCCTCTAACTCCCCTTTATCTCCAAGGCAAGTATAACTTGCGAAAGTTGATATTTTAATTCAAAAGTGGTTTTAATAATGAAGAAGAAACTTTTACTATTAGCGGTCTTGTTGCCGCTTCTCTCGCTTCAGGCGCAGGAGAGCAGATTCACTTGGAGTGCAGGAGTCGTTACGGAAGGGCAGTGGAACATGTCTGAAGGAGAAACAGGATGGGCAAACCGCATCAATGCCGACTTGGGTGTACGTCTGTGGAAAGGTGCGCTGTTCGATGCCTCCGCTCTGGCTACCTATAGTGCAGGCACGCCTGTTGCCAACGACCGGCAGGGCTTTTCCAATATTGATGCAGAGAATCGCGCCTTCCGCCTCTTCCATGCCGGATTGTCGCAAACCTTCCTGAATGAGAGTCTGACGCTCTTCGTCGGTGTGAAGGCAGCCGATGAAGACTATTTCAACACAGATTTGGCAGGACTCTTTACGGGTTCTTCCTACGGTGGCATGCCTGTATGTACAGAGAATCACGGCATCTCAGTATATCCCGAAGCTGCCCTTGCCTTTCATGCCGAATACAACATCGGAAACTGGAAACTTCGCGAAAGTCTTTACAACGGTGCTCCGTCTGACCGTCTGGACGAGCAGTTCCGTTTCCGTCCAGGGCGTGACGGCTTGTTCAATATAGCAAGCGCCATGTATGCTACAGAGGCAGAGGGCTATGCCGCAACATCCTATACCTTAGGTTATGCGCTCAGCACCAAGCCGGTGACGGGGCAGACAGAGTTTGGCTTGTGGGGCGGAGTGGAGCAGCCTGTGTATGCTTGGGGCAAAACACGCCTAAGCCTTTTGGCGGAAGGTGCAGCGCAGCTCACGAAGAATGCCTATTGCAAAGGTTATTGGGCAGGCGGACTTGTGGCAGAGAATATCACACGCAACGGAGGGCAGTTGGGGCTGGCTGTCAATCGAATTTATTGCGATGACGGGCATGAAACGGATGTGGAACTGACGTTCCTGTGTCCGCTGGGTGCCGGATTCAGCTTGCAGCCTGCACTTCACGCTATCCGTACCGATGGCGTCACCACCATGCTGGGACAATTCCGACTTTGCTATGAGATAGGCAACTGATAGCAGCAGAGAAAAGTCTTGTCTTGGCGCATGCTTCTAAGGCAGATTTGAACATTCTCGGCAATTTGCCCACCAATAATCCCCTTCGTTTGATACTTTAACGTCAGTTCGATATAAAGACACAGCCTTGCAGAGACACTACAAAAAACATATTTTTGTCATATAGAACTCGCCTTCCCAGACGTTCACGAAACTTGTCAGGCACTGACACTTCTGCATAGAGGCACAGGGCATTTTCACCTTGTGCCTCTTTTCTTCTTGAGGCGGGCTGGGCAAGTGGCTGCAAACGTACACCGTGCAGACAAGGTTTCAGACACCGTGTGCATAATAACACGAACACCCTGTGCCTATTATTTCCGACACGGGCGGCATGTATGAGTATCAACGCTTTGGAATTTTGGAGGGAAAAGGGCACAAAAAGCGTACCCGAGGGGTGCGATGCGGAGCACCCCTCGGGTACGACACGTT
>JAEIGA010003900.1_pt1 | contig 23187 bp, 21 predicted proteins | sample 9270691 | NCBI WGS metagenome assembly JAEIGA01 (sample SAMN17057246, study PRJNA624740) | gut metagenome | biome: biome; isolation source: fecal sample | host: Bos grunniens | place: China: Xizang | collected 2019 | reverse complement strand
CGTAAAGGAGAGGGAGCAAATAGCTTCCTCTTTTTGTTGCATTTAAGATAGTAATCATCCGAATATAACTGCTAGTTATAAAGCATGTATCTTACTAAAAAGAACTAATGGCTTTTTTGAATTGTTAAACGAGTGATTCGGGATGAGTGGGTAGGTATGGTATAATACATGCTGAAAGTTTTGAAAAGAGAGGAAGGAGGGGATAATAATCAATAAAAGTAATGACCTTTCCAAAAAATTTCTTCATGGCGCTTTTATCTTAACTGTATCAGCGGTTCTTGTGAAAATATTGAGTGCCCTTTACCGCATTCCTTATCAAAATATTGTAGGTGACGTGGGCTTTTATATTTATCAGCAAGCATATCCATTTTATGCGTTTGCTCTAGTGCTTTCTACATATGGATTTCCAGTAATTATTTCGAAGTTATTAGCAGAATTAAAAGAAGAAAAAGGTGCCTATACAAAGGCTGATATTATATTTGTTTCTTGGGTTTCTTTAAGTATCATGAGCATTACTTTGTTTATATCGCTGTTCTTTGGAGCTGGACATATAGCAGGTATCATGAATGATCCGATGATGGTGAAATCAATCCAAGTTGTTTCGTTTGGTTTTCTTTTCATACCGATTGTATCCGTTTTGAAGGGCTTATTTCAAAGTGAGGGTGACACTATTCCTACAGCTGTTTCTCAGGTTGCGGAACAATCCGTACGAGTTTGCTTCATTTTGCTGTTTGCCTTTATTTACTATCAATACGGGCTGTCGTTGTATGAGGTATCAGAGGGGGCTTTTTTAGGATCAGTTATTGGAAGTGTCGTTAGTGGAGCTGTATTAGTATTTTACTATTTGAAACGGCGGAAAATTGCCAAAACACCTGTAATCAGTAGCTTAAATATAAGAAGAAGTTTTATGCCGTTAATGCGAATGATTATCGGACAGGGGCTGATTTTTAGTATCACATCATTAGTGCTAGTATTTATTCAGTTCATGGATGCTTTTCTTTTATACCCTTTGCTGTCAACGTCTGGACTTGAGGTGATTGAGGCAAAACAATGGAAGGGTATTTATGATAGAGGTCAGCCGCTACTACAGGTAGGTACATCAGCTACAATTGCGCTTTCTTTAACAATTGTTCCGCTTATATCCAAATATAAGCAACAGCAAAATCTTAAAGTAGTGGAAAAATATTCGGAATTGACGTTTCGATTAAGTTTAATGCTGGGCATGGCGGCGGCAGCAGGCTTGTTCGTTATGATGGATCTGGTGAATAAACTTTTGTTTACAAATGCAAGTGGCAGTAATGCATTGCAAATTTTGATGATATCAATTTTGTTTTACTCGTTAATGATGACAGGAATGTTTGTTCTGCAAAGTCTTGGGAAAAATATGATATCCATTCTTTTTATCTGTATAGGACTAATTATTAAATTTATATTGATGATTATACTTATCCCTAAGATGCAAATTGTAGGAGCAGCCATTTCAACTACTGCTTGTTTCGTCGTTATGGCTTTACTTGTATTGGTTTATGTAAGGAAGATTATTAAAAAGCCGATGATTATTGGTAAGACATTTTGGGTAATTGTTCAGTCGGCTTTTATTATGAGTGTCGTGCTATATGTTGAAAGGCTAATCTTTGCTATTGTGATGGACCCCGTTAGCTCTGATCGATTAGTGTTGGCATTCCAAGTGTTTACTATGGTGGCATCAGGCGCCCTTGTATATTTGTATTATGTAATTCGAAGAGGAGTTTTTTCAGTGGAAGAACTGGCTTTGTTGCCGTTCGGAAGCAAAATGGCGAAGTTTTTACCAAAAGATAAATAGGAGATAAATATGGCGAAAAAAATAATTGTAATGGGTCTTGGAGCCGGTGATTTAAACCAGCTGCCTTATGGTGTATATAAAAAGCTGAAGAAGGTTGAAAGATGCTACACTCGAACAATTGACCATCCGGTAATTGCGGAATTGCAGCAGGAAGGTATACTATTTGATAGCTTTGATACAGTGTACGAGAAGTACGATTCTTTTAAAGAAGTTTATGAGCATATTAGCGATACACTTATTGAAGTGGCAGAAGAGAACGATGTGATATATACAGTACCGGGTCATCCAATGGTGGCTGAAATGACAGTGCAGCTTTTGTTAGAAAAGACGGCTTCTCGAAATATTGAGCTATCTATTGAAGGTGGCCAAAGCTTTTTGGATGCATTGTTCCAAGCAGTGAAAATTGATCCAATTGATGGATTTCAACTGCTAGATGGGACGGCCTTAAAAAAGGATGAGCTACAGATCACACAGCATTTAATCATAGGACAAGTGTATGATGGCTTCATGGCTTCAGAAGTGAAGCTGACTTTAATGGAAAAGTATCCGGATGATTATGAAGTAGCGCTTGTGACAGCAGCCGGTAGCGAGCAAGAAGTTGTGAAGTGGCTACCTTTATACGAATTAGATCGTGAGGCAGAATTGAGTAATTTAACTTCTGTGTATGTACCACCTATTAAGGATACGGTACTTCTGAACAAGGAGTTTGCTAATTTACGTCGAATTATTGCTGAGTTAAGAGGACCAAACGGATGTCCGTGGGATCAGGAGCAAACACATGAAAGCTTGAAAAAGTATTTACTGGAGGAAGCTTATGAGCTTATAGATGCCATTAATGATGACGATACCGATGCGATTATTAGTGAGTTAGGAGATGTCCTCCTTCAAGTGATGCTGCATGCCCAAATTGGCGACGATGAAGGGATGTTTTCAATTGATGATGTTATTGAAGCGATCAGTGAGAAAATGATCCGTAGACATCCTCATGTATTCGGTGACACAAAGGTTTCAAGTGTAGAAGACGTAAAGAATAATTGGGCAGAAATTAAACGTGCCGAAAGAAGCGAACAAGAGCCGAAATCATTATTGGACGGTGTTGAAAAATCTCTTCCTCAGCTACTTGTAGCCTACGATTATCAAAAGCGGGCAGCTAAAGTTGGCTTTGATTGGAAAGAGGAAGCGCCAATGTGGGATAAGGTAATGGAGGAAATAGCAGAGTTTCGTGAGGTTGTTGAGCTTAAGGATAAGAAAGAGATGCAAAATGAATATGGCGATATACTCTTTGCTTTAGTCAATATTGCTAGATTTTTTGATATATATCCGGAAGAAGCACTTCAAGGAACAAACCGTAAGTTTGCTGGGCGTTTTCAGTATATCGAACAGTGTATTAAGCGGGAAGGTAAACAATTTACTGATTACACGTTAGAGCAGCTTGATCAATTTTGGAATGAAGCAAAAACTAAAGGACTATAATGGGGGAATGTACGATGAGATTGGACAAGTTTTTAAAAGTATCTCGTATCATTAAAAGAAGAACTTTGGCAAAGGAAGTAGCTGATAAAGGTAGAATTACAATAAACGGGCTGCCGGCTAAAGCTAGCTCAAATGTAAAAGTAGGAGACGAGCTTTGCATACAGTTCGGGCAAAAACATGTAACAGCACGTATAGAAAAGCTTCAAGAAAATGTCAGAAAAGAAGAAGCGTCTGAAATGTACAGTATTTTAAGTGAAGAAAAAATTGAGCAGAATGAATTTTAACGTTATCAAGAATTACCTTAATCTGGAACGGTAAATAGTCCATCGGCTACCTAAGTTCTATTCATGGGTTATCACTCATATACTTGTACAAAAAGTGTGTACAGGAGGAATCCATATGAGCAGCCAATACTATGAGCAAGGTGACCAAAAGGGAAGAAGTAATATACCTGAACATGATATTGTGATGCGGGGGCGTAAGCTTCTTGAAATTACAGGAGTAAGGCAAGTGGAGAGTTTTGACAATGAAGAATTTTTATTAGAGACTACTATGGGTTTTCTGGCGATTAAGGGCGAAAATCTACAAATGAAAAATTTGGACGTTGATAGTGGTGTAGTGTCAATCAAAGGAAAAATTTATGATTTAGTTTATGTGGATGCGCCATCAGGAGATAAGGCCAAAGGATTTTTTGGCAAGCTGTTCAAATGACGTTGACAACGCAGTTTTATACTTTAATCGCTATGATTGGCATGGGTAGTTATTTCGGCGCTACATTGGATACGTACCAATTGTTTTTAAAAAGGTCAAAACGAAAAAGATGGATTGTTTTCATACATGATATTCTTTTTTGGATTGTCCAAGCTCTGCAGGTTTTTTATGTATTATTGCTTGTAAATCAAGGAGAATTACGCTTTTATTCCTTTCTGGCACTAATATGTGGTTTTGCGGCCTATCAGGCTCTATTTAAAAAGGGCTATTTAATTATACTGAATGCTGTTATTGCTATTTGTATAGCAACAGCGGCATTCAGTAAAAAAGTGATATCTCTATTTGTGTACAAACCTGTCGTCGGTGTCATAAAAATGTTAATAATGATTAGCAAAACAATGTTGAAAGGTCTATTTACCTTCGTTTATTTCATTTTTCGAATCATAATGGTAGTAATTAAGGTAGTTTGTTCACCATTTGTGTGGTGTTTAAGTCGAATTTATAAACTATTTCCAATATCAGTAACAAATAAAGTTGAAAAGCTATATAATTATATCGAAGGATTTATTAAAAAAGCGTGGAATAGTATATATAGGTTTTTTAATAAAAAAAATAAAGAATAAGAGAGGTGAGGAGAGTGGGAGGCATGAGAGACAGGAAGGTTGCGAAAATACAGTCAACTTATGTAGAACAAACCGAACATAATCAACAAAAACAAAAGAAAAGGCAGCAGGGCTTAAAAAGACGTCTCATTTTGTTTGCGTTGATTACGACTGTTCTTTCAGTGCTGACTGTTTCGACTTTACTATCTCAATCAGCAGCTATACAAAAGAAGGAAGAAGCGAAGCAGGACGTAGAAAATAAACTAATGAGTCTCGAAAAGGAACAGCAATTATTAGAAGAAGAAATCATAAAACTGAATGACGATGAATATATTGCGAAAATTGCCAGAAGAGATTATTTCCTTTCAGATGAGGGAGAAGTCATTTTTAATCTTCCGAATAAGGAAGAAGATAAGGACTAAAGTTGACACTGATTTTTCACTTTCGCTATAATGGTTATTAAGTATGATTTTTTTAATTTTTAAGGAGGAACATTTTTTTTATGTCAATCGAAGTAGGCAGCAAGTTACAAGGGAAAGTAACAGGCATTACTAAATTTGGGGCGTTCGTTGAATTGCCTGAAGGTACAACAGGTCTTGTTCACATAAGCGAGGTTGCCGATAATTATGTCAAAGATATCAATGAACATTTAAAAGTAGGCGACCAAGTAGAGGTAAAGGTCATTAATGTAGAAAAAGATGGAAAGATTGGTCTGTCTATTAAAAAGGCAAAAGATCGCCCTGAGCAAACTCATCAGCCGCGCCCACGACAAAACAGAGGGGAAAATCGCTCTCGTGATAACTTCCGCTCTAGAGAAACTCGTGCTCCAAAGGAGAATTTCGAACAAAAAATGGCGAAGTTCTTAAAGGAAAGTGAAGATCGCCTTTCTACTTTGAAGCGTAGCACTGAAACAAAACGAGGCGGACGTGGAGGCCGAAGAGGTTAATACTTGCTGCTGATTATATGATATAGCAGGTTTTTCCTTCATTTATAGAAGAAGCGATAGTATGAACAGGTAAGTGCAATAGCGCTTGCCTGTTTTTTATATACAATAAAAAAGCATACTGTTAACGAGGTAGAAGTCTATGCAACTAGAGCTTTGTCTTGTCCGTATCAAGGTTACCAAACTTGCTATTATTGCATATGTTGGCTAAACGTTTAGTGAATATGCATATTGCTATAAGGGTTAATCATATAGGGTGATATTTTGGACAAACAAAAAATCCATCAGATAAATTCTGATGGATTTTATTATGACCCGTACGGGATTCGAACCCGTGTTACCGCCGTGAAAGGGCGGTGTCTTAACCGCTTGACCAACGGGCCAAAATTATATTGGTAGCGGCGGAGGGAGTCGAACCCACGACCTTTCGGGTATGAACCGAATGCTCTAGCCAGCTGAGCTACACCGCCAATATAGTAGTGTGTGTTTCATCTCTTAATGAGAAGCACAAGTTATATCTTACAGACTCCCGCCTAGTTTGTCAACGTAAAATTAAAAATTTAATATTTCAGAATAATTGAGGGTGAAAATAAAGGATACTTCGTTAAAGTTACCTTACATATTTGCCTATATTGAAGAGTGGCATGAGTGATTAAAAGCTAGGTAAAAGCCGTTAGCAGAAGGTATTCAAAAACAATGAGAGTACAACTAAAAAGTGTGACTAGTCTTTCGAAATAGCATAAATAAGCGGGTAAGGACTCTCATAAGTTATACAACGGTTTTAAGTCAGCCTATATGCAAACTTTTTAACTTGTAAAATAGATAAATTTCTCACTTTCATCTGATGTATTGACAGATGAAAGTGTTGCCTAAACAGCTATGCTGTTTAGTTTTGGATAAATAGACGGAAATGAGTCGAACACTTCTTGTGTACCGTTTCTACATTACGACAAAAAAATGAAAAACTAGTATTTATAATAAAAAACACTAGAAACGATAGGAGTGGATTTTTTATGGGAAGAGTAGAACGCAATACACTAGATTCAGTGACGGATTTAAATTTATCATACACGGGGGGACAGGCAAAAAAATGGGTGCATATCTTTTTTGGAAAACTGGACGAGATTTTTATTCAAAGAGGAGTGATTTTGACATTTATCGGCTTTTTGTTGGGAAGGGCTTTAATATTATCGCAACTAGCTCCATTTGCAATTCCTTTCTTCGCTGCAGTCTATCTGCTGCAAAAAAACAAGGCACCGTATGCACTGATTGGTTTAATTGCCGGTGCCGCTACCATTCATGTAATGAATGCAACTATTATCTTTGCAGCAGCAATTATCTTTATGATGCTTCATAAGATTAGAGAGCCATCATTAGCTCAACAATATAAACTAGTTCCAATGTATGTTTTCATATCATTTGGATTCACCAATTTCGGTATGCATTACATTATTGAAAGGAAACTTTTACTTTATGACAGCTTGATGATGGGAGTGGAGGCGGGGTTAGCATTTATACTTACACTTATTTTTATACAATGCATTCCTCTCATCTTTTCATCTAAGCGTTCTAGAGCACTTAGAACAGAAGAGGTAGTCAGCTTGACGATCTTGATCGCATCTATTTTAACAGGAACAATCGGCTGGACAATTTATGATTTGTCCTTTGAACATATACTTTCACGGTATTTAGTTTTGATTTTTGCATTATCGGCAGGTGCAGCAATTGGATCTACTGTTGGGGTTGTCACTGGACTAATCTTTAGCTTGGCCAGTGTTGCGACACTTTTTCAAATGAGCTTGCTGGCTTTTGCTGGCTTGCTAGGTGGTTTACTTAAAGAGGGCAGAAAAATCGGAACCGCTGCGGGGTTGTTAGTTGCCACTGTTTTAATTGGTCTGTATGGGGAGGGAACGTCCAATTTAACTATTGCGATGTATGAATCCTTAGTAGCGATTGGTTTATTTATGCTGACTCCCGGTTTTTTATTGGAGAAAATATCTAAATATATACCAGGAACGACAGAGTTTTCAAATGAGCAGCAAAAATATATGAGAAAGGTCAGGGATGTTACGTCTCAGAGAGTGGCTCAGTTCTCTAGTGTGTTTAAAGCACTTTCATTTAGTTTTAGTCAAATAGACGAATGGAGCAAGGAGGAGGATGAAGAAAAAGAATTTGATTACTTTTTAAGTAATGTTACGGAAAAAACATGTCAAACTTGCCATAGAAAGGATAGATGCTGGTCTAAAAACTTTCAAACTACTTATGAAAGTATGAGAGATATTGCAACGGAGTTATCCTACAATGATCGTATTGTTTCAACGAAAACGGAAAGGGAGTGGTCCAAGTATTGCCTTAAACACACGAAAGTTATTGATGTGATATCGCAAGAGTTGACCTTTTATCAGGCAAACCAAAAATTGAAAAAACAGGTCAAAGATAGCCGAAAGCTAGTGGCGGAACAATTAAATGGTGTTTCAGAGGTTATGGAGGAATTCGCGAAGGAAATTCAGAAAGAGAGGAAAAATCATTATATTCAAGAGGAACAAATTTTAGAGGCAATTACCGATTTTGGCCTTCAACTGCAGGGTGTGGAAATTTATAGTTTAGAGAAGGGAAATATTGATATTGATATTACACTACCTTATTTCAAGGGGGGAGGAGAATGTGAAAAGCTGATAGCCCCGATGCTATCCGACATATTAGGAGAAACCATTGTAGTGGCAACTGAGGACATAGATAGTCAGCCTGGAACGTGCTTTGCTAATTTCCGTTCAACTCAAAAATTTGTCGTGACCACAGGAGTGGCTCATGCTGCAAAAGGAGGAGGGTTAATATCTGGTGATAGCTATTCTATGATGGAGCTGGGCGCCGGGAAATATGCAGTGGCTATTAGTGATGGCATGGGCAATGGCGAGAGAGCAAAGATGGAAAGCATGGAGACGCTGGAGTTGCTTCAAAAAATATTATTATCAGGAATTGATGAAAAGGTAGCGATAAAAACAGTTAACTCTATTCTGTCGCTACGAACGACAGACGAAATTTTCTCTACCCTAGACTTGGCGCTGATTGATCTACATGATGCCAAAGCTAAATTCCTAAAAATTTGCTCTACACCGAGCTTTATAAAGAGAGGCGACCGCGTATTTAAAATAGAATCCAGCAATTTGCCAATAGGATATATGGATGGAATAGAGGTTGAAGTGGTTTCTGAACAACTAAAGGCAGAGGATCTATTGATTATGATGAGCGATGGCATTTTGGAAGGACCCAAAAATATTGAAAATGTCGAGTTCTGGATGAAGAGAAAAATCAAAGACTTTAAAACAGATAAACCTCAGGAGGTGGCGGATTTAATTTTAGAAGAAGTAATTAGGACAAGAGGTGATATAAGTGATGACATGACAGTTGTTGTGGCTAAGATTAAGCACAATACGCCGCGATGGTCAGCTATACCGGTATCTTCCTTCAAGAAAAAGGCACAATGATTCTGTATACAAATGAAGTCTATGGGTAAAAATGGTAACAAATTACCCGTAGGAGGAAAACTTAATGAACACAGGTACATTAAAGCAAATTTTATTGATCACTGATGGCTGCTCTAATCAAGGTACTGACCCAGCAGCAATGGCTGCATTCGCTAGAGAGCAAGGTATTACGGTTAATGTTATTGGTGTAATGGAAAATGATGTGATTGATGACCAAGGATTGCGGGAAATTGAGGCGATAGCTGCAGCCGGCGGCGGTGTCAGCCAAGTGGTATACGCACAAGCGTTATCACAAACAGTTCAAATGGTCACTAGAAAAGCAATGGCTACCACAATTCAAGGGGTAGTTAATAACGAGTTGAAACAAATATTAGGGAAATCTGCTTCTATAGAAGAATTACCACCAGATAAAAGGGGGGAGGTTATTGAGGTAGTTGATGAATTAAGTGAAACGTCTTCATTAGAGGTTCTCGTGTTGGTGGACACAAGTGCCAGTATGAAGCATAAGCTTCCGACGGTTAAAGAATCTTTAATTGATCTCTCCATTAGTTTAAATGCTAGAGTCGGGAAAAATAAGTTTTCTGTATTTATATTTCCCGGGAAAAAGGATGATGTTGAAAAACTGTTAGATTGGACCCCGAAACTTGAATCTCTATCTAAAGTGTTTTCGAAGCTAAGTCCAAGAGGAATAACACCAACTGGTCCAGCTATTAGTGAGGCCATTCGTTATTTCAGTAAAAAAAGATCATTAAGGAGCTTGCTGTCGGATGATGAGCAATACTACAAAGAATCATAGTAAGGTGCCGCCTGGAACAGTTATTAGTGGAAAATGGCTAAAGAACAAGTATAAAATTATAAAAATGCTAGGCGCAGGTGCGAATGGAATTGTATATTTAGCCGACCATCAAGGACAGCTGGTTGCAATAAAGATTAGCGACGATTATGGGAGCATCGCTTCCGAGATGAATGTATTAAAATCGTTCTCCAAGGTCCAAGGGTCTTCCCTGGGGCCTTATTTATTTCATGGAGATGATTGGGAGCGAAAGGATGCTTGTTTGCCATTTTATGTTATGGAATACATTCAAGGAGATGACCTGCTTACGTTTATAAAAAAGAAAGGTGATGATTGGGTCGGAATTTTACTTTTGCAGCTCCTTGCCAATCTTGAACAATTACATAAACAAGGTTGGATATTTGGAGATTTGAAGCCGGAAAATTTAATAGTTATGTCCCCGACTCATTCCATTCGCTGTATAGATGTTGGTGGTACAACGATGATTGGAAGAGCGGTGAAAGAGTTCACAGAGTTTTTTGATCGGGGATATTGGGGTCTTGGCTCGAGAAAAGCAGAACCTTCCTATGACTTATTTGCCGTTGCGATGATAGGCATAAATATTTATTATCCGAACCGTTTTCCAAAACAATCAGACACACGTAAACAGCTGCTGCGAATTGTCGAAAGCGAGAATGGACTGGATTTGTATAAAGTTATTATTCGTAAGGCGCTACTTGGTGAATATAACAGTGCGAAGGAAATGAGAGGGGAACTTCTACTAGCTATGCAATCTAAAAATAATTCGCAGACAAGTAGGCAAACAGCGGTGAAAAAAAGAAGGAGTGTTAAAAAGAAACACAGTGGCTTTGCTGAGACATTTGTTATCTTATTGATAGTGAGTTGTATATATGGATTGTATATTTATTCCCAATTGATTGGTTGATTTTTACTAATATAGAAAATATATAGTGGTGGTTATCGTTTGTTTTGAATCGGTGACAGTTTTCACAACTATTTACTTTGGAAAAATCATGCCAATAAAGTACAATATGTAGTAATAATTCTTCAATGAAGTGATAAGTTAAGAAGAGGGAGTAAATGATGCTTGAAGAGAAAGCGAGACAGGCAATAAAAAAATTTAAGCTAATTCAGCAGGATGAGCACTTATTAGTTGGTGTATCCGGCGGTTCAGATTCAATGGCACTTCTTCATTTACTATGCAAGTTGAAAACAGAATACAATTTGCATTTAGTTGTTGCTCATGTTGATCATATGTTCAGAGGAAATCAATCATATGAGGACTATGTATTTGTCGAAAAGTATTGTGCTGAATGGGGAGTGACATTTGAAGGAACAAGAATAAATGTTCCAGAATACATAAACAATACCGGGAAAAGCTCACAAGTTGCTTCGAGGGAAGTCAGATATAAATTTTTTGAAGAAATAATGAGTAAATATGCCATACATAAATTAGTGCTCGCTCATCATGGCGATGATCAATTAGAAACAATTTTAATGAGATTGACTAGAGGAGCGACTGGTGAGGCAAGGGCAGGAATAAAAATCCGAAGAACGCTTCGTGAATATGAAATCATTCGGCCGTTTCTCTGGGCGAGCAAGGATGATGTAGAGGAATATTGTTTTAATCACGGTATAGCATATCGATTAGATGCAAGTAATGAAAAACCGGTATATGCTAGGAATCGCTATCGATTGCATGTTCTACCTTTTCTTAAGCAAGAAAATGCACGGGTTCATGAGCATTTCCAAAGATTTAGCGAAGAATTGTTAGAGGATGAAGCATTTTTGAATGCACTTGCAGAAGAACATTTAAGAGCGATGGTTTTAAAAAAAGATAAAGAGGTAAAGATTAGTATTGATAAGCTTCTTCAAACGCCAAAGCCTTTACAAAGAAGGTGTATTCAACTAATATTAAACTATCTTTATTTTGAAAGACAAGAAGACCTATCTGCAACGCATATTCAATCAATGATTACTCTTTTTCAAAGTTCTCATCCATCCGGCGAAGTCCATTTACCAGCAGGTCTGAAGGTTATTAAGTCATATAATGAGTGTATTTTTACATTCGGGAAATCAGATCCAGAATCTTATTCCTATACAATACATATACAAGGCGAAACAATCCTACCTAATGGGAGGAAAATACAAGCTGTTAAGAATCAATCGATTGATGATAAGAGCAACAATATTTTTGTAATCAACTTTGAGGATATACATTTACCTTTAACTGTTAGAACTCGTAAAGATGGGGATCGTATGAGAGTGAAAGGCTTAAATGGATCGAGGAAAGTGAAAAACATTTTTATTGATAAAAAAGTACCTGTAACAGAAAGAGCGTTATGGCCAATTGTTGAGGATGCCAACCAAGAAATCCTCTGGATTCCTGGCTTGGTTAAATCCGACAAAGAGGTCGTAAAAGAGAGTAAGTCTTTCATTACATTAAAGTATGTTTAGAATTTATTCTTCTAGGAGGAAGGCAATTAATGAGCTTGCGCAACGATATTAAAGAAGTATTATTTAGTGAAGAGGAAATACAATCAAAAATTTTAGAGCTGGGACAACAGCTGACAGAGGATTATAAAGATAAGTTCCCACTTGCAATCTGTGTATTAAAAGGTGCAATGCCTTTCATGGGAGATTTGTTTAAGCGTGTGGACGCTCACATTGAAATGGATTTTATGGATGTATCAAGCTATGGTCATTCAACTGTTTCATCTGGTGAGGTGAAAATTGTAAAAGACTTAAATACTTCAGTTGAAGGAAGAGACATTCTGATTGTAGAGGACATTATTGATAGTGGCTTAACTTTAAGCTATTTAGTTGATTTGTTCCGTTACCGTAAAGCGAAAAGTATTAAAATCGTTACATTATTAGACAAGCCGAGTGGAAGAAAGGCTGACATTGAAGCGGATTACGTAGGATTTATCGTTCCAGATGCATTTGTTGTCGGATATGGACTAGATTACAGTGAGCGTTATCGTAACCTTCCGTATATAGGTGTTTTAAAACCCGAAATTTATGAAACTAAGCTATAATAGCTTATATAAACATACAGTCTCATTAGAATGTTAATTTATTGTAATCAAATGTTTTACTGTGGTAAAATTCTAAATAGTTGTGACTGTGGGAGGAGATAAGGAATGAATCGGATCTTCCGTAATACCATTTTTTATTTATTAATTCTTTTGGTTATTATCGGTATCGTGAGTATCTTTACCAATAGTAGTGAAAACGATAAAAGCTTAACTCAAAATCAATTTATTAGCAATCTGGAAAATGGGAATGTTGAAAAATATACCATTCAACCAGAGAGAAATGTTTATACTGTTAGAGGTCAACTGAAAGATGCGACAGAGGGAGCGTCCTTTGTAACGTATGTTATTAATAGTGGTGCAACTCTAGAACGCATCGAAGAAGCAACTAAAGCTTCTAATACTACAGTTGAAACGGTTCCAGCAAAAGAAGCAAATGGCTTCATTTCGTTCTTAACAACGATGATTCCATTTGTAATCATTTTATTCCTATTCTTCTTCTTATTAAACCAATCTCAAGGTGGCGGCGGCAAAGTAATGAGCTTTGGTAAAAGTAAAGCAAAACTTTACAATGATGAGAAGAAAAAAGTGCGCTTTACAGATGTAGCGGGTGCGGATGAAGAGAAGCAAGAGCTTGTAGAGGTTGTTGAATTCCTAAAGGATCCTCGAAAATTTGCTGCACTTGGTGCTCGTATTCCAAAAGGGGTACTATTAGTCGGACCTCCAGGTACAGGTAAAACATTATTAGCAAGAGCGGTTGCTGGAGAAGCGGGTGTGCCATTCTTCTCAATCTCAGGTTCTGATTTTGTTGAGATGTTTGTCGGTGTCGGTGCATCTCGTGTACGTGATTTATTTGAAAATGCGAAGAAGAACGCACCTTGTATCATTTTCATTGATGAAATTGATGCAGTAGGTCGTCAACGTGGAGCTGGATTAGGCGGTGGTCATGATGAGCGTGAGCAAACGTTAAACCAATTGCTAGTTGAGATGGATGGTTTCGGTGTTAATGAGGGAATCATTATTGTCGCAGCAACAAACCGTCCAGACATTCTAGATCCAGCGCTTCTGCGTCCAGGTCGTTTTGACCGTCAAATTACGGTTGGTCGCCCTGATGTTAAAGGTCGTGAAGCTGTACTAGCGGTACATGCTCGCAATAAGCCTCTTGATGAGAGCGTTGACTTGAAAGCAATCGCTCAAAGAACACCTGGATTCTCAGGTGCAGATTTAGAAAACTTACTTAATGAAGCAGCACTAGTTGCAGCAAGACAAGATAAGAACAAAATCGATATGGGCGATATCGATGAGGCAACAGACCGTGTTATTGCTGGTCCTGCTAAGAAAACCCGTGTTATTTCTAAGAAGGAACGTAATATTGTTGCTTTCCATGAAGCAGGTCATACAGTAATCGGGGTTGTTCTTGATGAAGCGGAAACGGTTCATAAAGTAACAATCGTTCCTCGTGGTCAAGCTGGTGGATACGCAGTAATGCTTCCAAAAGAGGATCGTTTCTTCATGACAAAACCAGAGCTTCTTGATAAAATTGTCGGCTTGCTTGGTGGACGTGTAGCCGAGGAAATTGTCTTTGGAGAAGTAAGCACTGGTGCTCATAATGATTTCCAGCGTGCTACAGCAATTGCGCGTAGTATGGTAACTGAATTCGGTATGAGTGATAAATTAGGGCCATTGCAATTTGGACAATCACAAGGCAGTCAAGTATTCTTGGGTCGAGATTTCAATAATGATCAAAACTATTCGGATGCAATTGCATACGAAATTGATCTTGAAATTCAACGCATCATTAAGGATTGTTATGCTAGAGCGAAGCAAATTCTTACTGAAAATCGTGAAAAACTTGACTTAATTGCAAACACGCTTCTAGAAATTGAAACGTTGGATGCAGAACAAATCAAGCATCTTTGTGAACATGGTAAATTGCCTGAACGCACATACAAGTCATTGAACGGTAACTTTGAACAAGTCGAAGGTGACGTTAAAATAAACATTAACAAAAAGGAAGAAAAGGTTGAGGCTGCTACTGAATCAGCTGAGGTTGATTTGAAGAAGTCGCAAGACGATGAGCCTTCTGAGAAAAAAGAAGACTAATATGCCTTTCTTTATGATTAAAAAGCGATCTCTTTAATATAGAGGTCGCTTTTTAATGCTTGATAGACTATAAGGTGATTATTATTGTCAATATCTCCTTAAAATAGGTGAAGATAGATCTTTTTGTAAAGAATAGTACAGGACCATCTAAGAAAGGGCGTAGCAGCTAGTAACGCTTTCAAGCTTAGTTATGGTATGATGTGATGGTATAATTTTAAACTTTTAAAAGTGGTGATTCTAAATGATATTTGTATTAGATGTTGGTAACACCAATACGGTGATAGGCGTATATAAAAATGATGAATTGAAGCATCACTGGCGTATAGAAACAAGCCGTAACAAAACAGAAGATGAATACGGTATGATCATAAAATCATTATTAGCACATGAAGGTTTAAGCTTTACGGATTTTGACGGAATTATCATTTCCTCTGTTGTACCTCCGATTATGGCCGCCTTAGAGCGTATGTGCGAGAAGTACTTTAAAATGAAACCTTTAATTGTCGGTGCAGGAATTAAAACTGGTCTCGATATTAAATATGATAACCCCAAAGAGGTTGGAGCAGACCGAATTGTAAATGCAGTTGCAGCTATACAAAAATACGGAGGTCCCCTGATTATAGTTGATTTTGGGACTGCAACAACGTATTGCTATGTAAATGAAAAGAAACAATATATGGGTGGAGCAATTGCGCCTGGAATTGGTATTTCGACTGAAGCTCTATATACAAGGGCGTCTAAGCTTCCAAGAATTGAAATTGTAAAACCAGATTCAATTGTTGGAAAAAGTACTGTATCAGCGATGCAAGCAGGTATTTTATACGGCTATGTAGGGCAGGTTGAAGGAATCGTCCGTCGTATGAAAGCAGAAAGTCCAGTTGAGCCTAAGGTTATTGCAACAGGAGGCCTATCTGCGCTTATTGCTGATGAATCGAATGTGATTGATGTAGTAGACCCTTATTTAACATTAACAGGGCTGAGAATTATTTATCAAAGAAATAAAGATCGATTTAAAAATAATGTCTAGAATGGAGAGAATTAGATAGCATGAATGATTACTTAGTTAAAGCATTAGGATACAACGGTCAAGTGAGAGCGTATGCGGTTTCGACTACTGACACGGTGGCAGAAGCGCAGCGTCGTCATTATACTTGGCCTACCGCATCAGCTGCACTTGGTCGAGCAATGACTGCCGGAGTTATGATGGGGGCGATGATGAAGGGCGATGATAAGCTTACAATCAAGATTGAGGGCGGTGGCCCACTTGGGTCAATTCTTGTTGATAGCAATGCGAAGGGTGAGGTAAGAGGTTATGTTACTAATCCGCAAACGCACTTTGATTTGAATGAACAGGGCAAATTAGATGTTCGACGAGCAGTAGGTACGGATGGAATGCTTACAGTAGTGAAGGACATCGGCTTGAAGGATCACTTTACAGGACAAACACCAATTATTTCTGGTGAACTTGGTGATGACTTCACATATTATTTAGTAACCTCTGAACAAGTTCCTTCCTCAGTGGGAGTAGGTGTGCTTGTAAACCCAGATAATACAATTAAGGCTGCGGGAGGTTTCATTCTACAATTGATGCCTGGCACAGAAGAAGAAACAATTGTAGCAATTGAACAGCAACTTAAAGTTATTCCTCCTATTTCAAAATTAATTGAAGCTGGTTCTACACCTGAAGATATTTTGGAGCAGCTGCTTGGTGAAGGAAATGTACAAATTCTTGAGGAAATGCCTATTTCATTTTCTTGCCAATGTTCAAGAGAACGTATTGAAAATGCACTAATAAGCTTAGGTAAAGATGAAATTCGTCAAATCATTGAAGAAGAAGGACAAGCAGAAGCAAATTGTCATTTCTGTAATGAAAATTACCATTTCTCTAAGGAGGAGCTTGAACAATTAGAAAACGACGCTCAATAAAGTGGGAGCGTATTCCCATTTCAAAGAAAACGTTAATTTATGTTATTGCAATACTTCTTGTAATAAACCTTATTACCATATTCTTTGCGACGAAGCCTTTTTCGACACCTTATAATGAAGTTGAGCTCGCATCTGTCGGCGAGGTTTCTATTGAACGGCAACAGCTTTGGGATGAATTAGAAAAGCGTTTTGGGAAAGAAGTATTATCTGATTTGATTGATGAAGAAGTCATTAGACAGATTGCTTCGGAATATGACATATCCGTTTCTGAAAAAGAGCTTGAAACAGAACTGACATTAATTAAGGCGAAATACGGTTCGTACGATGAACAGTATTTATGGAATGAACGCAATTGGGAAGAACAAATTGAGCGGAAAATTCTTTTAGAAAAGATCTTAGTTCAAAGTGTACAAATACCGAAAAATGCTGCAGAGGAAGCCTATAATGCAAATAAAGGCCGTTATACTGTAGAAAAAACGTATCATTTATCGCATATTGTTGTAGAAGATAAAGAAACGGCACAATCATTGTATGAGCAATTACAAGACGGTGCCTCCTTCGGTACATTGTCATTAGAGCAATCAATGGATGTCACTTCTGCTTTTCATGAAGGGGATATTGGCTATATAAACGAAGAACAAACGCGTTATCCATCGTATTTCAAGCAGGCTACTAAACTAAAGGTAGGACAGTACAGTAAGCCGTTTAAGATTGATGAAGGTTATGCGCTGATTTATGTTCATGAATTAATTAAAGCAAAGACGTTCAGCCTTAAAGAAGTAAAGAGTATGATTGAACGTGAGCTGGCTCTTGAAGAAATAGATGATGCTATAACAGCGAGCTATTTTTGGGATGAGCTAGGCGTAAAATGGAATTTTTGATTTAATGACTGCAAGAGGAGTTACATCTAACTCTTTTTGCAGTTTTTTTATTGGTAAGGAAATTATAAAGCCTGCTATTGTCGCTAACTTCTAATAAGATTATAAGCATTACGGGACATTCGGTTACATAAGTTTAGATGTGCACCCTAAACATAGGAATATAAAAGTGGTATCTTAAATTGTTGACAAAATTTAAACTTGAGTGTAAATTAAAATAAAACCAATGAAAATACTTGGAATTAGGGGAGTGGATATTATGTCTAAAATTGCAAATTCTGTGGCGGAATTAGTAGGGCATACGCCGATCGTTAAATTAAATCGTTTAGTAGATGAAAACAGTGCGGATGTTTATTTGAAATTAGAGTATATGAACCCAGGAAGCAGTGTAAAGGATCGTATTGCTTTAGCGATGATTGAGGCAGCAGAAAAAAGTGGACAATTAAAAGCAGACTCTACAATTATTGAACCAACAAGCGGAAACACTGGAATTGGCTTAGCAATGGTAGCAGCTGCTAAAGGCTATAAGGCAATTCTCGTTATGCCAGAAACAATGAGTTTAGAACGTAGAAATCTATTACGTGCTTATGGTGCAGAACTTGTTTTAACACCTGGACCAGAAGGAATGGGTGGAGCAATCCGTAAGGCGGAAGAATTAGCTAAAGAAAACGGATACTTCATGCCTCAACAATTCAAGAATGAAGCAAATCCTGAAGTTCACAGACTGACAACTGGTAAAGAAATCGTTGAGCAATTTGGCGACGAACAGCTTGATGCATTTATTTCCGGTATTGGAACAGGTGGAACCATTACAGGTGCAGGAGGAGTATTGCGCGAAGCATACCCTAATATTAAGATTGTTGCTGTTGAGCCATCTGATTCTCCAGTACTATCAGGAGGTAAACCAGGTCCGCATAAAATCCAAGGCATTGGAGCAGGATTTGTTCCAGATGTATTGAATACAAATATTTATGATGAAATCATTACTGTTGAAAATGAAGAGGCATTTAAATATGCACGTCAAGCTGCAAAAGAAGAAGGTATTCTAGGTGGAATCTCCTCTGGAGCTGCCATTTACGCAGCGCTTCAAGTAGCGAAAAAGCTTGGTAGAGGCAAGAAGGTATTAGCAATTATTCCAAGTAATGGCGAAAGATACTTGAGCACACCTCTTTATAACTTTGAATAAACGACATAAAAAGGCACCCGAATTTGGGTGCTTTTTTATGTTTTAGGAAATTATAAAAATTTAAGCTGTGTATAAGTTTGAATAGAGTGAATCGACGTCTAGCTTCAGCGCCTAGCACCTAGTGAATATCGGCAACTTCCCTACGATAAGTCAATACTGAAATGCAGAATAGGCCCGCAAGTAAGGAACACCGAATAAAGGCGTTACATCCGCATGTCTTCGTCGTTGTGACTCTCGTCCGCAAGAGCCTCCAGTTTTGTTCTGTCGAATAGGGCCTTGAAAATGATTTATGAAAAATGTGCAGAAAAAAAGGAGTTCGTAGTAAACTAATACAGATTATCGATTATTGAATGGGAGTGATTACAATTAATCACAAAGTTTATAGCAAACAGCTGTCCTTTACAAAAGAGAGCTTCTTTCATGCATATGAAGCATTAACTTTAAATAAAGACCACTATGTCATTTTGGAAAGCGGAAGAAATGGAAAATATTCGATGTGTGGATTACAGCCGTTTGCCATTCTAGAAGGGTACGAAGATTACTTACAAGTGACGGATATGCTCGGTCAGGTTGAACAATTGGCCGGCAATCCTTTACATAAAATGAAAGAGTGGATGAGACAATATTCTGTTGCTTCACAGGATGACTTTCCTGATTTTATAGGAGGAGCAATTGGTTTTATCAGCTATGATTATGTACGTTGTATAGAGAAACTTCCAGTTTTGTCGAAAGATGATTTGGATACGCCGTACTTGTATTTTCTTGTATTCAATGAGGTTGCGGTATTTGAACATGAGAGTGATACGTTATGGCTTATGAAGATGGGTGAACAGGAGCGGGAACAGGATTGTTTGGAGAGACTGGAGATTCTAGAACAGGAATTCAGACAAGCAGCTAATTCCGATAATAGCGCTATTAAGCAAACTGATGTAGAACGATCTTTTGAAGGAAATATGTCAGTTTCCATGACGGAGCAGGAATTTATCAGTGCAGTCGAGAAAATAAAGAAATATATATCTTCCGGGGATATATTTCAAGTGAATTTATCGGTAAGGCAATCAAAACCGCTTTTAGCACATCCTCGTTATATTTACGCTGTTTTAAGAGAGTTGAACCCTTCACCTTATATGAGTTACATTCAAACACCAAGTTTTCAAGTTGTTAGTGGATCTCCGGAGCTGTTAGTAAAAAAGAAAAGAAATCATGTCAGTACAAGACCCATTGCGGGTACGCGTTCACGCGGGAAAGATGCGGAAGAAGATCAACGTTTAGCGCAGGAATTGATTGAGAATGAAAAGGAACGTGCTGAACATGTCATGTTGGTTGACCTAGAAAGAAATGATCTTGGAAAAGTGTGTGAATACGGTTCGGTTGAAGTGAATGAATTTATGGTGATTGAGAAATATTCACATGTGATGCATATTGTTTCTAATGTACAAGGAAGTCTGGAAACCTGGTTTGATGGATATGATTTGGTTGATGCAACCTTTCCTGGAGGAACCATTACAGGAGCACCGAAAATTCGTACGATGGAGATTATTGAGGAGCTGGAACCTGTTCGGCGAGGACTTTATACGGGCTCGATAGGTTGGATTGGCTTTGATGGAGACTTAGAACTAAATATTGTTATTCGTACCTTATTTGCGAAAGATGGAATAGCTCATATACAAGCAGGAGCGGGCGTGGTAATTGATTCAGTGCCTAAAAATGAATATAAGGAGAGCTTGAAGAAAGCGAAGGCTGTTTGGCGAGCGAAGGAAATAGCAGATGAAAAAGTGAAAGGTGAAGGTGAACAAGATGATAATCATGATTGATAACTACGATTCCTTCACGTACAATTTAGTGCAATACTTAGGTGAAATGGGCCAAGAGCTAATTGTTAAACGTAATGATGAAATCACGATTGAGGATATCGAGCAGTGGCAGCCTCAATATATTATGATATCTCCAGGTCCCTGCAGTCCGAATGAAGCAGGCATGAGCCTTCAAATTATCAAACACTTTGCTAAGGATTTCCCAATCTTCGGAGTATGTTTAGGGCATCAGGCGATTGGTCAAGCTTTCGGTGGAGATGTTGTGCAAGCGGAAAGGTTAATGCATGGAAAAACCTCGCCAGTTTTCCATGATGGTAAAACAATCTTTGAAAATATGCCAAATCCTTTTCAAGCGACGAGATACCATTCATTAATCATCAAAAAAGAAACGTTGCCATCATGCTTTGAAATTTCAGCATGGACAGAAGAGGGAGAGATTATGGCAATTCGTCATAAAGAGTATCCTGTAGAAGGTGTACAGTTTCATCCGGAATCAATTATAACTGAAAAAGGAAAAGAGCTAATTGGACAATTCATTGAATTTTATAATAGGGCTAGGTGATTAGGTGATTATTTATTGCGAAGGCCAATATGTAGAAGAAAAAGAAGCGAGAATATCTCCTCTTGATCACGGCTTTTTATACGGAATGGGTCTGTTTGAAACAGTTCGTATTTATAAAGGATACCCTTTTTTATTAGATGAGCATCTTTTACGTCTGCAAAATGGTCTTGAGGAAATGGGTATAGAAACATTTGTTCGTAAGGGTGAAATTCTACATATTATTGAGGAATTGCTGAGGCTCAATGATATTCGCGATGCGAGAATTAGAATTAACTATTCAGCAGGTATTGGCCAAGCGAGTATGCCGGAAGGACACTATCTCAATCCGAACTTGATCATTTTTATTAGTCCGCTTTCAGGAATAGGGGAACAAATCATTGAGAAAAATGCTGTTATATTAAAGCTAAAAAGGAATGTGCCGGAAACGGGCACGCGTTTGAAGTCACATCACTTCGGAAATAATATAGCGGCAAAAATGGAAATTCAGACATCCTATCCTGAAGCAGAAGGGATTTTTTTATCCAATGAAGGATATGTTGCTGAAGGCATTACCTCAAATGTGTTCTGGGTGAAAGACGGTATAATTTATACACCGAGTGAAAACACTGGAATTTTATTAGGAATTACAAGACAATGGGTAATAGCTATGGCTAAAAAGATGGGTTTAGAAGTCAGGGAAGGTCGATTTATATTATCAGAGCTGATTGAGGCTGAGGAGCTCTTTCTTACAAATTCCATACAAGAGATTGTAGCGGTGAATAAATTGTTGGGGGCTACTACTGCTTATAAAGGATCCTCTGGCAAAGTAACGCAAGCTCTGTACATGCAATATAAACGAGACCGTACGTCTTTGCAGGCAAAGGAAAACTTATTATAGAATGCTAGGTGAGTATTATGGTTTTAAAACAAACGGTATTGTCTTGTGGCCCTTATCAGTTGGATTACGGTAAAAAGACACTGATTATGGGGATTTTAAATGCAACGCCCGATTCCTTTTCAGATGGAGGCTGCTACATAAACGTCGATGATGCGGTAGCAAAAGCAAAGCAGCTTGTCGCGGATGGTGCGGATATTATTGATATTGGTGGCGAATCAACTCGACCTGGAGCGGATTTTGTATCAGCGGATGAAGAATTATCAAGAGTTATTCCGGTAATTCAAGCTGTTTCGCAGGAGGTAGAGGTACCAATATCAATTGATACATATAAAGCGGAGGTAGCTAAACAAGCGGTACAGGCAGGTGCCCATATCATTAATGATGTTTGGGGAGGCAAAATGGATCCAGCTATGCCAAAGATAGTTGCTGATTTAAATGTGCCATACATCATTATGCATAATCGTAAAGAGAAAACATACGCTTCCTTTATGCGTGATGCAATCAATGATTTATACGAAAGTATTCAGCTTGCTAAAAATGCAGGTGTCCGTGATGAAAATATCATATTAGATCCCGGAATTGGTTTTGTAAAAGATTTGACCTTAAATCTAGAGATGATGCGTAACCTCGATACAATTGTCGCTTTAGGATATCCGGTATTACTTGGCACTTCAAGAAAGTCAATGATTGGAGCCGTTTTAGATTTACCTCCTTCTGAGCGATTGGAGGGGACGGGAGCGACAGTGTGTTACGGTGTTCAAAAAGGTTGTCAAATGATGCGTGTCCATGATGTGAAAGAAATCGCCCGAATGGCAAAGATGATGGATGCATTAGTAGGAAAGGGTGATTACGCTGGATAAGATATATGTAAATGGAATGGAGTTTTACGGATATCACGGTGTGTTTCCGGAAGAAACAAAGCTGGGTCAGCGCTTCAAGGTTGATTTGATTGTAGAAGTAGACCTTTCGGTAGCGGG
>JAEIGA010003899.1_pt1 | contig 23190 bp, 15 predicted proteins | sample 9270691 | NCBI WGS metagenome assembly JAEIGA01 (sample SAMN17057246, study PRJNA624740) | gut metagenome | biome: biome; isolation source: fecal sample | host: Bos grunniens | place: China: Xizang | collected 2019 | reverse complement strand
TGTAAAAAGAGCTCGCCATTTGGCTTTGATGCCTTACGTAGCTGACTGTTTAAAATAATATTAGGAGGAAGAATTAATGGAAATAATATTAAAACAAGACGTTCTTAATTTAGGATATAAAGACGATATCGTAACTGTAAAGAATGGTTACGCAAATAATTATCTTCTTCCGATGGGATATGCTGTAATGGCTACTCCTACAAACAAGAAGATTCACGAAGAAAATATGCGTCAACGCGCATTTAAAGAAGAGAAAATACGTAAAGAAGCTGAAACTCTTCAAGCTGCATTGCAAGGAAAATCAATCCGCGTAGCTGCTAAAGCAGGTGCCAATGGACAAATATTTGGTTCGGTAAACAACATACAAGTTGCTGAGGCTTTGAAAGAACAACACAATTATGATGTTGACCGTCGTAAAATCCTTGTTGATGGTTTGAAAATAAAAGAAGTTGGTACTTATACTGTAGTGGTAAATATCCACAAAGATATAAAAGCTGAAATTAATGTAGAAGTGTTTGCTGAATAAGCATTGCTTATTAATATTAATATTTTCTTTTTCATAGTACAATTTTTTTAGGTTAGGACTCCTGATATAATTTATCGGGAGTCTTTTTTTTTGTGTGTATTTATAACTTTTCTTGATGCGATATAAAAATATAATATTCTTTTTATTGATGTTTCGATAAAAAATCGTATTTTTGCATATCATTTGTTCGAGTAAAGTAGGACAGTGATTGATATATTAGATTGAATGTAAATAATTAATACAATATACCAATGAAAAAAGTATTTCTCAGTTTAGCATCGTTTTTGATGTTGATGACAGGTTGTAAGGTAAAACAGACAACCCCTGCCGAAGAGATAATCGGCAAAACAGATGTAACAATCAATGATGGTCGTTTTACACCAGAAGTAATGTGGAGTATGGGTAAAATGGGCGAAGCCACAGTATCACCTGATGGTACAAAAATAGCCTATACTGTTACATACTATGATGTGGATAAAAACAAAGGTAATGCCGAACTATACGTTATGAATAGTGATGGTAGTAACATTCAACAAATAACCAAATCGGCAAAAAGTGAGTTTAATCCCGTATGGTTAGATGATAGCCAATTGGCTTTTGCTCGTGCTACAGAGAGTGGTGCCCAAATATTCACCATAGGTGTTGATGGTAAAAATGAAAAGCAAATTTCTAATATCAATGGTGGTATTGAGGGATTTAAGTTGTCGCCCGACCAAACTAAGGTTGTATATACTGCAACAATAAGTAAGGAAAAAGATAGCGAGATAGCAAAATTATACGAAGGATTACCCAATGCTACAGGTCGTATAAACGAAGACCTTATGTATCGCCATTGGGATGAATGGGTTGATGCTATACCGCATATCTATATAGCTGATTTTAATACTAATGAGATAAGTTCCGGCGTTGATATTCTTGAAGGAGAACCTTTTGAATGTCCAATGCGTCCATGGGGAGGTTTGGAACAAGTAGCGTTCTCGCCCGATGGAAAAACTATTGCTTATACTTGTCGCAAAAAAGTAGGTAAAGAATATGCCCTTTCGACAAATTCCGATATCTATCTATACAATATTGCCGATAAGAGTGTTCAAAATATCAGCGAAGGTATTATGGGCTATGACCAAAATCCTGTATTCTCTAATGATGGAAGATATATAGTTTGGGAAAGTATGGAGCACGATGGATATGAATCAGACAAGCAACGTATAATGTTTTATGACATGGAAAGTAAGGAACGCAAAGATCTTACTGCTGATTTGGATCAAACATGTTATAGCTATACTTGGAGTGATGATGATAGCAAGCTATATTTTATAAGTCCGTTTATGGGTACTCGTGAAATATTTGTTTACAACTTTGCCGATCAAAGTTTCAAACAAGTAACCAAAGACCTGCATGATATTAATGCTTACGAATTGAAAGGCGATAAGATTTATACTCAAGAAGTTTCTATGTCGCACCCTGCCGAAATATTTGTTTATGATGCCAATGGCGAAAAAGCTCAAGGTAAACAAATATCCGCTATCAATACAGAAGTGCTAAGCAAAGTAAATATGGGTAAGGTGGAAGAACGTTGGATAAAAACTACTAATGGTGAAGATATGCTTGTATGGGTAGTATATCCTTATAACTATGATAGTACCAAAACATATCCTGCATTATTATTCTGTCAAGGCGGGCCACAAGATATGGTAAGCCAATTTTGGTCCACTCGTTGGAATTTCCAGATAATGTCGGGCGCCGGATATTTTGTAATAGCTCCAAACCGTCATGGTGTGCCCGGATTTGGAACAAAATGGAACGAACAAATCAGTGGTGACTATGGTGGACAAAATATGAAGGATTATATGCAGGCCTATGATGTGATAGCAAAACAACACCCCAATATCGATGAAAATCGCGTTGGAGCTTGCGGCGCTAGTTATGGTGCATTCTCGGTATATTGGTTGGCAGGTAATCATCAAAACCGTTTCAAAGCATTTTTGGCTCACAACGGTATGTTTAACCTCGAACAACAATATTGTGAAACTGAAGAGATGTGGTTTGTAAATTGGGATTTGGGTGGTCCGTATTGGGACAAAACCAATGCTACTGCTCAACGTAGCTATGCAAATTCGCCACACAAATTTATCCAAAACTGGAATACACCTATATGTGTGATTCATGGTGAATTGGATTATCGTATAGTGGCATCGCAAGGTATGGCAGCCTACAATGCAGCTGTTCTTCGTGGTGTGCCGGCCAGATACTTATATTTCCCCGATGAAAATCACTGGGTATTACAACCTCAAAATAGTGTGTTGTGGCACAGAAACTTTATCGATTGGTTTGACAAGTGGTTGAAGAAATAATTCAAAATAAGGGGTTGCAACAAATGTTGCAGCCCCTTATTCATATGTGAAATCATAATTGTTCGACTGGTTGTATAGGCTGATGTTATACTTAAAGAGTCTATCGCCTGCTGTAAATCAAGGTATATGGTTTCAAAATACCTTGTGATGGAAAATTTATTTACACCCCCTGTCATATTTTAATACTTGTATCCCAAATCCATCATGTATCATAGGTATGAGCTATAATCATGGGACTCGATTTGTTAATTGATTTAATTATAAATACCTAATTTTAGGCCTCTCGAAGGGTAAGGTTTTAGGGTTGATTTTTCAACCATAAAAGGTCAGTTTTCAAACCCTCCAAGGTCGGTTTTCAAACCCTCCAAGGTTTGTTCACGAACCTTCCAAGGTTCGTCCACGAACCTTCCAAGGTTCGTAAAACACCTCTTTGGGGGTGTTTTTGCACCAAAAGAAGGTCTTTCCCGGCATACGGCAAATTCTTAAAAAAATCATTTTAGTATTAACTTTTTCTGCTTCCCCTTTTCGCCTTGCAAGGTGGGTATTTCACAAAATGGGCCGCAAATCAAATTTTGGGAAATTGCCCATGAAATAAATAGGCTTATTCAATCGTTTGTAAACTAATTTCCTCAATGATATTTTGTGATATCGTTTGCACCAAAGCAATGCTCACGTTAGGCAGATCTGTTTTAGAAGTTGGGTATGTGAAATACAGCAATGCAAAATCAGAAGGCTTAAAGGAGGGAGAATGAATTTGTATTTGGAAAAGCCAAAAAAATACCGTACATTTGCAAGAAAAATATACATTACCGTGGATAACTTAAAATACAGTTTAAGAGGTGTTTCCGCATCCAAAGAGGATGTTCACGCCGCTATTAAAAATATTGATAAAGGCCTTTATCCAAAAGCCTTTTGTAAAATCATACCCGATATACTGACTAACGACGATGATTATTGCACAATTATGCATGCCGATGGCGCAGGAACAAAATCATCGTTGGCGTATATGTATTGGAAAGAAACAGGCGATATGTCGGTATGGAAAGGAATAGCAATAGATGCCATAGTTATGAACCTCGATGACTTGCTATGTGTAGGTGTTACCGACTCGATATTATTGTCATCAACAATAGGACGTAACAAACGTCTGATACCGGGCGAAGTAATATCGGCAATAATCAATGGTACCGAAGAATTTTTGGCAAAAATGCGCGACTTAGGTGTAGGTATATATTCTACCGGAGGCGAAACTGCCGATGTTGGAGATTTGGTGAGAACTATAATTGTTGACTCGACAGTTACAGCACGTCTAAAACGCAGTGATGTTATATCCAATCATACCATTGCAGCCGGCAATGTAATTGTGGGATTGAGTTCGTATGGTCAAGCCACTTACGAAACCGAATATAATGGAGGTATGGGTAGCAATGGCCTTACATCGGCACGTCATGATGTGTTCAGCAAATACTGTGCTGAAAAATATCCCGAAAGCTATGATAACAAACTTCCTGGCGAAGTAATATATTGTGGCAATATGTTGTTAACCTCACCAACTGAGGTGCCGGGAGTGGATGCTGGTAAGATGGTGCTGTCGCCAACACGAACATATGCACCAATTATCAAAGAGATACTTTCGCAATATCGTGATAAAATTTGTGGAATGATACATTGTAGCGGTGGAGCACAAACCAAAGTACTACACTTTGTAGAAAATCTGCATGTGGTGAAAGATAATATGTTTGATGTTCCTCCATTGTTCAAAATGATTCATGAGCAATCTCAAACTGATTGGCAGGAAATGTACAAAGTATTCAACATGGGACATCGTATGGAGATATATACCGACAGTGAAACTGCTAAGGCTATAATAGATATTTCCAAATCCTTCAATGTTGATGCCAAAGTAATAGGCTATTGCGAAGCATATGAAGGTAAGAAAGTAACAGTAAAATCTGATAAAGGTACATTTACTTATTTGGGATAATAGATTATTATCATACTACTAAAACCATATTATTGTATCATAAACAACAAGAATGGCTGATATTTATTCAAATAGGAGTAGTATAATAAAGATCATATTCGTTGTGGTCGGAGTTATATTTATTATTCGATTGTTTTTTTTGCAAATAGTGAATAATGAATATAAGGAGTTATCTGATCGCAACGCTTTTCGTTATGTAACTCAGTATCCCGCTCGTGGTTTGGTATATGATCGCAATGGAAAACTTTTGGTTTACAACGAAGCTGTTTACGATCTTATGGTTATTCCACGTCAAGTAAAAGACTTGGATACGGCAGCATTTTGTGAACTTATAGATATCACTCATGAAGAATTTATTCAAAAGATGAAAAAGGCTCGTGCCTATTCATCGTATGCTCCATCAGCTTTTGCAAAACAAATTTCCAAAGAAGAGTATGGAAGTTTGCAGGAAAGTTTGTACAAATTTGAAGGTTTTTATGTACAATCTCGAACATTGAGAAAATATGAGCGTCCTATTGCAGCTCACGTATTAGGATATATAGGTGAAGTAAACCAAAAAGAGGTTGATAATAATCCGTACTATAAACAGGGTGATTATATAGGTAAAAGTGGAATAGAGAAATCATACGAAGAGATTCTTCGTGGAAAAAAAGGAAAAAAGATTGTACTAGTAGATGTGCATAATCGTGAAAAGGGAAGTTTCCAAAATGGAATGTATGATACTGCAGCTATTGCCGGTCATAACTTATACTCTACCCTTGATGCAGATTTACAGGAGTATGCCGAAAAACTTATGGCCAATAAACGAGGTGGTATTGTTGCTATTGAGCCTGCTACCGGAGAAGTATTGGTACTAGTATCGGCACCTACGTATGATCCTAATTTGTTGGTAGGACGTGTAAGAGGTAAAAACTACAATATTCTTTCGCAAGATATAAGTAAGCCATTGTTCAATCGCTCACTTATGGCTACTTACCCTCCGGGATCAATATTCAAAGTTGCACAATCTCTTATAGCATTGGATTTGGGAGTAATAAGTCCCAATACTGGATTTGCTTGTGATAAAATAGTAGGGTGCCATGGACACCCTAACGCAAATAGTGTAAGTGATGCAATAAAGATGTCGTGCAACCCCTATTTTTACTATACATATAGGAGAATAATTCAACAAGGTATATACTCTAATATATATAAAGACAGTCAATATGGATTAAGTATATGGAGAAATTATATGCTTAGATTTGGTTTTGGCGACCAATTGGGAATAGATATAGCTAATGAAAAAAAAGGTTTTATACCTGATACTACATTTTACAATAAATGGTATGGTAAGGGGCGTTGGGCTTTTTCTACAATATATTCTAATAGTATAGGACAAGGTGAAGTCCTTATTACTCCACTACAGATGGCAAATTTTGCAGCTATCATTGCTAATAGAGGGTACTATTATGTGCCACATTTGGTAAAATATTATGGTGATGATTCTGTTAGAAATGAAAATTATTATACAAAGCATGAGACTAATATACCAATAGAATATTTCGATATAGTTGTAAATGGTATGTATGGAGTTGTTTATGGTGATAATGGTACAGCTCGGCGTGCTAGAATTGACGATATAGCTATATGTGGAAAGACAGGTACATCACAGAATATTGGAAACGACCACTCCGTATTTATATGTTTTGCTCCACGTGAAAACCCAACGATTGCAGTATCGGTATATGTGGAAAATGCTAAGGGTGGTGGTGGAACATGGGCTGCACCTATTGCTAGTTTGGTAGTGGAAAAATATATAAGAGGTAGTGTTGAGCGTAAAGATATAGAGAAATACTATGTGGAAACCAATCCATGCCAATCTTTGCCTATCAGAAAAACAAACTATAAAAACAAATAGAAATTGAAGAATTCGGAACAAAATATATTAGCAAATTTAGATTGGAAAATAATTTTGGCGTATCTTTTTCTCGTTATTTTCGGGTGGATGAATATATATTCAGCGGTTTATGATGAGTCGTCTGCCAATATTTTTGACTTTTCTCGTCAGCATGGTAAGCAACTGATATGGATTTTGGTTGCAATTGTTACAGCAGTATTTACGCTTATTATTGATTCTCGTTTTTTTTCATCTACAGCATATTTTATTTATGGAGGAGTATTTGTTCTTCTTATAGTAGTACTATTTACAGCTACAGTTACGAAGGGGGCTACATCGTGGATATCTATAGGGTCTTTTAAATTACAACCTTCAGAGTTCGCCAAATTTGCCACAGCATTGGCCTTTTCCAAGTATTTAAGTGCTATAGATATTGATATGAAAAATAAGCGGACCAAGGTAATAGCGGCTACTATCATATTTGTGCCGGCATTTTTAGTCTTACTACAACACGATACGGGATCGGCATTAGTGTTTGCTGGATTCTTATTGCCATTTTTCCGTGAAGGTTTGTCGGGAATTATACTTGTTGTGGGTGTTGTGGCTGTTATAATATTTGTGTTGGCACTTGCTTTTGATAAGTTTATTGTTGTCGGTTTATTGTTTGTTGTCTTGCTTGGATACATTTTTCTTTGGTTAACCAAAAGTAAACGAACATTTCGGAATATTCTGAAACCTATAGGTATATTTATATGTAGTTGTATGTTTGTTTTTTCCGTTGATTTCGTTTTCGAGAATGTATTAGAACCACACCAAAAAGACCGTATCTATGTGCTATTAGGCAAAAGTAATGACCCTCGTGGTATAGACTATAATGTAAATCAGTCCAAAATAGCTATAGGTTCTGGTGAATTGTTTGGTAAGGGTTTTCTTGATGGAACTCAGACTAAATATAATTTTGTACCCGAACAGGAAACCGATTTTATATTTTGTACTGTTGGAGAAGAGTGGGGATTCATTGGATCAGTGGGAGTAGTTGGGGTATATTTATATATGTTACTACATCTTGTAACTATGGCAGAACGTCAAAGATCTCGTTTTGCACGTATATATGGATATTCGGTAGCAAGTATATTTTTTATACATTTTACTATCAATATAGGAATGGTTTTAGGTTTATTGCCTGTAATAGGCATACCATTGCCGTTTTTTAGCTATGGTGGATCATCACTTATTGCATTTACACTTATGCTGTTTGTTTTCATAAGACAGGATACTGTACATAACCAAATACTATAAACAAATAATAATAACACATATAATATGGCAAAAAAGAAAGAAAGAGTATGTTCATTTTGTGGACGAAGTGAATCGGATGTTAAGGTGCTTTTGCAAGGTATTGATGGAGCAATATGTGAAACATGTGTAGAAACAGCAGGTAGGGTATTAAGAGAAGCTTCTTTGACTCCTGATAGTGATTTTAAGATAGATATAAAAACGCCCAAAGAAATAAAAGAACATTTGGATAAATATGTAATAGGTCAAGATGAAGCTAAAAAAGTGTTGTCAGTAGCTGTGTACAATCATTTTAAGCGGCTTATATATAACCAAGAGAAACATCAAAATAATGATGTAGAAATAGAAAAATCTAATATTATCCTTGTTGGAGAAACAGGAACAGGTAAAACTCTTATGGCACGTACTATAGCAAAGATTCTAAACGTGCCTTTTTGCATAGCCGATGCTACTGTACTTACAGAAGCTGGATATGTTGGTGAAGATGTTGAAAATATACTTACTAAATTATTGCAAGCTGCCAATTACGATGTAGCAGCCGCCGAACGTGGTATTGTATTTATTGATGAGATAGACAAGATAGCGCGTAAGAGCGATAATCCATCTATTACTCGAGATGTTTCAGGTGAAGGTGTACAACAAGCATTGTTGAAACTTTTGGAAGGGACAAGAGTAAATGTGCCACCACAAGGTGGTAGAAAGCATCCGGATCAAAAAATGATTGCAGTAAATACCCAAAACATATTATTTATATCGGGTGGTGCATTTGATGGTATCGAAAGAATAATAGCTTCTAGAATGAAAGCCCATGTGATAGGTTTTAGCGAAAGTAAGAATCGAACAAATATTAGCAAAGATAATCTTTTGCAATATCTATCGCCACAGGATTTGAAAAAGTTTGGTCTTATTCCTGAGCTTGTAGGTCGTTTCCCAGTACTTACTTATCTCAATCCATTGGATAAAGACGCTCTTCGTAAGATACTTAGTGAACCAAAAAATGCTTTGGTAAAACAATATCAACAGTTATTCCTAATGGATAATATTCGTTTGGAATTCGACAATGAAGCCTTAGATACAGTGGTAGATACTGCATTGGAATATAAACTAGGTGCTCGTGGTCTTCGATCAATAATGGAAAGTGTAATGACTGATATAATGTATGAAATACCTGGAAAACGCAAAGCAATAAGACCAATGATTATTACGAAAGATATAGTATTGGAGAAAATAGATAAATCGAAAATCAATTGATAGATGTAATAAAAATATTTACTAACTAAAAAACAACGAACAATGAAGAAAACATTATTTTGGATGCTTGTATGCTGTTTGTCCTTACAAGTTTCCGCTCAAGAAAAAGTGAACATTTTAGGAGAGTCTGTAGGTGAAATAAAAGAAGAAACACGAATCGAACTTCCGAAGCCTGAATATGGTAGTGGACTTCCTTTTATGGAAACATTAAAACGAAGAGCAACTTCCCGTAGTTTCTTACCGGAGCCACTGCCAATGCAAGAAATATCTAATATATTATGGGCTGCCAATGGTGTAAATCGTCCCAAGTTAGGTATGCGTACTGCTCCATCGGCACGTAATGCTCAAGAAATAGACGTATATGTTTTTCTTGAAAGAGGAGTGTTCTTATATAATGCAGACAAGCATTTGCTTGATCCTATAGTTATGAAAGATTTCCGTAAAGAAGTAAGTAGTCAAAAATTCTTTGTAGAAGCGCCTATGGTATTGGTATATGTTGCTAACTACGATAAAATGGCAAAATTTTCTGACGAAGCAAAAGAATTTTATTCTGCTACTGATGTAGGCTTCGTTAGTCAAAATGTATATTTATACTGTGCTAGTAGCAACTTATCTACTGTAGTATGCGGAATGTTTAATAAGGAATTGATACAAAAGGTGCTTAATATTAAAAATGGAAAAATCCTTTTGGTGCAACCTGTAGGTCGTACAACTGAATAGAAAATAGTTACAATAGAAAAGGTGGTGAAAAACATTATATTTTTCACCACCTTTTTCTTTACAAATCAATGAGGTCTCTGCTCGTCGCACACTTAGAAAAATATTCATTTTTCTAAGTGTGCTTCCATCTTTTTAGTTGAGATTCAATCTTATATCCACGCTTTGAATACGTATGTGTTGAATACAACGTGCATAGTTCAAAATATTTTGCACTGCACATTTTGATGGTTGCATACACACTAAACTATTTGTGTGCATTGAGTTTAGAGTACCTTTTGGTCGAGAAGAATTGTAGTGATCATTCATGGGCATTTAATGTTTAATTAATAAATGAATTTACTCTGTGCTTACAAATTCTTCCGAAAGATACCAATAAAACTTAGAAAATGAAAAAATATTGTATGACGTATATATTTATTTTGTTATTTAACTTTTAGATTCTCTTTTTTTATAGGTGTATATGGGTGTATATAAATGTTTTTCAATAATATATGATGATGAGTGGGAGGTGGCAAGATTGATATTTATTACAAAAGAAATCCCACAAAATCATTGGAGATTCTAATGAATTTTGTGGGACAATAATTATTCGATTGGAATAATATTGCTATAAGTCTATCGAAATATTGCTATCCTTTGCCAATCGGCGTAAATTTATTATTGCATACCTCATACGTCCCAAGGCTGTATTGATGCTTACACCTGTTTTAGCTGCAATATCTTTGAAATCATATTTTCCATAATGGCGCAAAATAACTACACGGCGTTGTTCCTCAGGAAGTTTTTTTATTAGTTTGCGAACGTCGCGTTGTGTTTGAATGCGTATCATTCTTTTTTCAGCATTGTCATCAGGAACGCGCAGATTATCTATAATATCTGTTTCACCATCACGGCTCGTTACTTTGGGCATCTTATTTTCTCTACGAAAATGATCTACAATGAGGTTGTGTGCGATACGCATAACCCAATTGATAAATTTATTTTCATCTTTGTATGAACCGGAATTAATAGTATGGATTACTTTGAAGAAAGTATCCTGAAATATATCATCGGCAATATCTTTGTTCTTAACTGACATAAAGATATAGCCATATACTTTACTCTGATGACGAGCCAATAAAGTTTCGAAATCTGAATAATTACCATTCTTGTAACCAATAATAAGCTCATCATCGCTGAGCTGTTGTCTTGCTGTTACTTCAATCATTACTACCTCCTACTGTTTTTAAATTCAAGCGTAGTTGTTTTTTCGATAATCTTCAGTTTTTGTGAATAATCATTTTATATTTCAAGTTGCAAAGATACAATATTTTTTTGATTCTACCAAAATATTTTTCCTCTTTCTTCGTAGTGCGTTTCAGTATTTGAATCTTATAAAATTGACCAATGCTCTAATTATAAATTAAATAACTCTTTTTTGTGTTCAATGAAAAACTTAAATTACACTATAAGTTTTTTTTCTTGTCTTCTTATTTTTACCTTGGATTCTATATGTTTTCGTGGAATATTATAGCATAATAGACCGCAATAATCATATATTTTACACATATATTTATAATAAATCTATTGTATCAAGCAGACTGTTTATGTAGTTTATCATTGTTAGTATTTGCTCTTTTTTTATGTAAAATGTAATATTTTGTTGATATTGATGATGTCTTATTGAAAAACTATTGATCTACATTACGATGTAGTTGAGTTTTAATCGAGAGGGAAATTTATCTACATTGCGAGGTAGATTTATTTATATCCAGGGAAATTTTCATGCTATACCATTATATTTTTGATAACCTATTATGAGCTGGACGATGATAGGGTATTGTTGGATTAGGAATATACAATATAATGATGTTTTTATGTGGATAAAAAATTATCATCATTCTGTTATTGATAACTTTATTAGGTTCGCCGATGTTTATACGGAAATAATGTATAACTTTGTTCGTTAAAAGGAACATTATATATTGTAGCAAACATATAGTTATTATTATGGTAATGAATTTGAAACGGATTATTATTGCGATACCCTTTTTGGTGTCATTTATGTGGCTTAATGCCCAAAAAACTACCACCACGTTCACAGCAGCCAACTATATTGGCGAGGTATCGGAGTTTTTAGAAAAAGACAAGGGTAGCTCTAAAGAGCAGTTGTTGGCCAACGAAAAGTTACTCAAACTCTATACTCCTATTTGGACCGATTACAGCAAGGTCAATAAGGAACGTATAGTGGCAATATCCAATCAGTTGGTAAAATTGAAGGTGCGTCAGCAACCAGATTTTTATAGATTTATCGAAGTTCAGCTTACTTTCATAAATTCTACTCAAACGGCACAGAGTTTCGATAATTGGGTTGAGTCACTAGACTTAATACTAAAAAAGAAACGCAAACTTAAAGATTTCAACGAATTTGTTGCTTATACCGAAATGTTGTTGAAAGATAATATACTATCTAATTCGAGGTCTGCAAAATGGGAGTTTCAGGAGGGTACAACATACTCGTTCGAGATAATAAATGACCGTATTGCAATAAGTTTCAATAATCCGTTTGAACTCTTTTATAATTCCGATAAGGATGGTGGCACCATTGCCGGCACCAAGGGTGTGTATTACCCAATGGATAATGAGTGGATAGGTTCGGGTGGTAAAATTGATTGGGCGCGTACAGGACTTTCGAGTGCTCAAGTCTGGGCTACTTTAGCTACATATACTGCCAATACTAAGTTCCCGAAATTTACAGCCGACTCGGTACAGTTTGTAAATAAGAAGTATTTAAAAGAGCCGGTACTAGGGCGCTTAGAAGAACAACTTATGAACCAACTGCCTCCCGAGAAATATAATTTTCCCAAATTCCGTTCGTATAAAAAAGACTTTGTTATTCCCGGTATTCTTCCAAATGTCGATTACAGAGGTAGTTTTATGATGAATGGCTCCAAATTTATTACCTCTGACAGTAAAAATCCTGCCACACTGATATTTTATCGCGATCAGCAACCATTTATTATAGCTTCGGCCTATAAGTTTTTGCTTACGCCTGAGAAAGCTGTAAGCGAAGCAGCCGATGTTACTATTTACCTCGATGGTGATTCTATATTCAATTCGGGAGTGGCTCTTAGTTATGTGTCGGGCGATAAAAAACTTTCACTTATAAATGGAAGTAAGCGAAATTATTATAGTCCTTATACCAATACTTATCATAATTTGGATATGTATTGCGAAAACATCACTTGGGACATACCCGGAGATAAGTTAGATATTTCGATGCTTCGGCAACAAGGCACCCAATCATATTCGTCGTTCGAGTCATCCGATTATTATTCGTTACAGAAGTATTTGGATATACAAGGTATAGATCAAATAAGTCCGTTGCAAAAGGTATATAGATATATGAAAAACCGGCAGTCCAACGAGTTTTATATCGACGAATTTGCTCAGTTTATAAAGATGGACCTTATACAGGCTAAGTTGATGATCCATAATTTGGCTAAAGCCGGACTGCTTACCTTCAACGAAGGGGAAGGTCGTGTGTATGTAAAAGAGAAACTACCTATCTATAGTCGAGCATACGCAAAATCACCCAAAGTGGATTATGATGCTTTGATATTAAACTCCGAAACAGTAAATACCGAGAATGCAGTATTGGATTTGAAAACCAATGATCTTGCTATGCGTGGGGTAAAGAAATTTGTGGTTAGCGATACTCACCAAGTGGCTATATATCCTAAAGGTGGAAACTTAGTTGTAAAGAAAAATAGAAATATTATATTTGATGGACTTATCAATGCAGGTAGATTTGTAATGTTCGTTTCGGAAGCCAACTTCAGCTACGATACGTTCAAACTTACATTACCACAGATAGATTCGATGATGTTCTATGTAAAATCTTTCACAGATATTCGTCCTGAAGCACCACTAGTATTGGTGCGTACTCCTATTCACAACCTTAAGGGTGAGATACTTGTGGATAAACCTAACAATAAATCGGGCTTGAAAAAGATAAAAGATTATCCGATATTCAATAGTTTGGAAGATAGTTATGCTTATTATGATAATCCCAAAATACGTGGAGGTGTATATAAACGTGATAAATTCTATTACACTCTCAAACCCTTTACCATCAAGAATATGATGACGTTCGAGACTGATAGCTTGGAGTTTGCCGGAATACTTACTTCGGCGGGTATATTCCCCGAAATCAAAGAACCACTGAAAGTACAGAAGGATTATTCGCTTGGATTTATTGTAAAAACACCATCTGCCGGATTGCCTGCATATGGCGGAAAAGGTCAATATAAAAATACTATTGATTTGAGCAACAAAGGATTGTTGGGAGAAGGTGATTTGGAATACTTATCTTCGGTTACACGTGCGAGTAAAAACAATATGGTCTTTATGCCCGACTCTATGTTAGCTCTTACAGATACTTTCTATATAGCCGAAACAGCTTCAACTCCCGATGCCAAAGCTGGCAGAGTTGATGTGAAATGGTTACCATATCAAGATGAAATGTATGCTACTAGTCGTAAGACTTCTTTCTCTTTGTATAGAGGTGAAACACAATTTCGAGGTCAGCTAGTGTTGCGTCCTGCAGGATTGCAAGGTGGTGGAAATGCTGTTGTAAGGGAAGCTGAGCTATATGCTGAACTTTTTGATATGAAGCCAAGGAATATGACTTCCAATATATCAGAGTTTAAGTTAAGGTCCGACCTTTACGATAATATAGCTCTTTCAGCAACAGACGTTAAATCTAATATTGATTACGATAAACAAATTGGAACATTTATATCCAACAAGGCGATGGAGTGTGTTTCGCTCGATATTATTCAATATGTAGCTTGTATCGATAAGTTTGTTTGGGATATGAATAAGAAAGAGGTGTCGCTTCAAAATAGTAAAAGCACTTCTACTCAGGGTCTAGGAGCTCTTGCATTGAACAAGAGAGTAGGCAAAATTATGCCTGGTGCAAGGTATGTTTCTGTCAATCCCAAGCAAGACAGCCTATCGTTCTTCGCAGTACAAGGTCTTTATAAATACAATGCTGGACAGCTCACTGCCAAAGATGTTTTTATGATAGAGGTAGCCGATGCGGCTATTGCTCCTAAGGGGGACTCGGTAAGGATATACCCAAAAGCTGAAATGGAGAAACTGTCAGGCGCTCAGATATTGGCCGATGTTACTGACAAGTATCATTTGTTCTATGATGCTGAAGTGGAAATTGATGGTAGTAACTCATACTATGCTAGTGGATATATCGACTATATTGACGAAGCAAATACAAAGCAAAAGATATTCCTTTCCGAAATATCGCCAGATGCTGAAGGTATGACTGTGGGTAACGGCTTTATTAGTGATAGTATAGGATTTATGCTCAGTCCTGCCTTTGCTTATATGGGAAAGGTGACGGTTGATGCTCAAGACCCATTCTATATGTTCGATGGTGGTGTTCAGTTACGTCACAAATGTAAGAGCGGTGATGGAAAACTCGGATTTATGAAATTTAAAGACCGTGTTGATCCCAAGGCTATCGTTATTCCTGTGGCCGAGATACCTACCGACCTTAATGGTAAGCGTATGACTGCGTCAATATTGTTCAGCAAGACCAATCTAGAGCCTTATAGCTCATTCCTTACCCTCGACAAGGCAGCTGATAATGATTTGTTGACTGCTGCTGGATATTTGGCATATAATAAGGTGCGCAAAGAATATCGGATTGGTAGCGAAGCCAAGGTGGAAAACCCCATAGAGGAAACCGGTCAATATTTGGCTTTGAAAACCGAATCGTGCGATGTGGTTGGACAGGGTGAACTGAATTTCCATCTGAAACAAAACTTTGTGAAACTATTTACCTATGGCGATGTAGCAATAAGTAGTGGTAATGTTGAACCCGAAATAAATATGCTGATGGGATTTACTTTCCCATTTTTGGAGCAAGCTCTTGGAATGATGGGGCAATATATTGCCGACGATTTAAGCCTTTCACAGGAAGATCCAAATAATGAGAATATGCGTCGTGCACTTTGTCAATATATGGGTAATGAAGAGGGTAATTCGCTTTATGACGAATTTACAGGTATGGGTGAATTTGATAAACAGCCAAAGATATTTGACCATACTTTGATGTTTGACAAGATGAAATGGCAATATTCCCCGGCTATGGGATATTATTGTAATACTAAAACAGTGCTTGCTAAGGTGGGCAAAGTACAGGTGCGTAGGATAATAACGACACGTGCACAGATGCAAAAACGAGCTACTGGTACCGAACTTCGTATTTACTTGCAAGTGGATGCCGACCATTGGTATTACTTTAATTACAATTTTGATCGTCAAGCTATGAAGGTATATTCGAGTATAGGCGAGTTCAATGACTTAATAAGAAATGTTTCTGAAAAAGATCGCATAGTGGAAGGCAAATCATCGGAAGGTGTTTATCGATATTCGTTGGCAACAAAGACTGAAGCACAAAACTTTTCGCGCCATATAATGAACATCGGTAATCCAGATGCAGCAAGTGATGTTGAAGAAGAATTGGACGAAGATGATGAAGAGTATGACGAAACCGAATAAGTAAAATTTGATTTTCAGTATTAAACATTGCAACGAACCATATTTGTAAACTATGGTTCGTTGCTTTTTTATAATGAAATTATTGTTTTTGCAGAGCTTTGGTCTTAGGGGAAAAAGGTTTTTACTTTATGTTGTAATACGCTATGATGATGGTTGATTTTGTACTGTAGTTATGGTGAGTTTTACTCAAAGGAGTTTTTTATAGCATTAGGAAACTATTTTCATAGGATAAAATCAATTATACTTTTTCGGAGTAATTGAAAATTTATTAGGGAAAGTCAGCGTTTTAAAATTACAGAATAATATTTTCATTTCACCTTTTGGCAAAGTAGTAATGTCTTCTTTTCGTCGCATTTTGTAAAGGCGATTACAAAAAGGTTACCACCTTCCTTTAATCGTAGTTTTTTTTGCAACTCTTGGCTACTTAGAGGGTAGTTGCGAACAATTGTATGAGCTTTACCATCGGACACTTCTTCGGTTATGTCTTTTGCCGAAAGGCGTAGTTCTTTTATTACTTGGAATATTCTTCCAGGGAAATTTTTTATCATTTCCGAACTTGTGTATAGATGTGTGTTGCGGTGTAGCTTGGAAACATTATATATATATGACACAGTTTTGAAAGCTCCGCCTTTGAGTAGTGATACATTGGGGTCGTATATATACTTTTCAATAGTGGTGCTATAGGGGATAGTAAGGGTGTTTTCTGTTTCCCGCGAAAAGGTGAGTTCATCTATTTCTCCATTTGTTTTGATATTGATACATCGGCATATTGTAGAATTCGTTACAGTCTTTGAAGAGCATAGAAACAGTACCTCTTTGCATTCGTTTCGAACGGCAAGTACGGTGGTGGAAACAACGTTTTGGAGTTGGTGTAATGCCATAGTTATATCTATCATCGGAGACGATTTGATAAGTACAAAATCGGATTTTGTAAGTAGCAAATCTATGTTGTTTAAGATGTTTGGTGTGCAGTTTTCAAATGCCGATACTTTATGTCCATAGTTGTCGCGACGTGCAGGGTCGATGTATATTAGGTCGAAATGCTTGTCGGTTTCTTTCAAGAAATGTATTCCATCACCACAATGACTGTTGATATTAGATAGTGAAAGAGCTTGAAAGTTGTGCTTGGCAATGTTGTGAAGCTTTTCATTTTGCTCGATGTAGATAACGCTTTTTGCTACTTTCGACATGAAAATTGAGTCTATTCCAAGTCCACCTGTTATATCGGCAACGGTTTTGCCATTGGCGTATTCTTCGGCTTTGAACGTGGCTGTGGTTTCGGACGAGCATTGTTCACGATTTAGTTTGGGTGGATATATGAAATCGTCGCAAAGAGCAAGGCTCGGCAGTTTGTCTTTTGCCATGCTGTATCCCTCCACTTGTTGTGCCACAAACTTCATATCTAGGTGTGGATATTTATTCTGTTGCAAGGCAAGGTTAATAGGGTCGTCGTTACGATGGTTGAGTATGAATGTTTTCAGTTCCTCGTTCCAGTCCATTTTTTTATTGCCGTTATTAAGATAATGCTGTAAAAGTTCCGTGCGGAGACTTTTACAGCATTGTTGTAATATTCCGGTTGTTAATAAATACCTTTGTCGTGAAGTTCTTTTAAGCGATTAACTACCATAGGACGATCTTCTTTGTAGGTAACGCCAAACCATTGTGCGGTGGTTTTTAATACTCGCATTTTGGCATAACCTCTGTCGATAAATGTGTTAACTGCAAAAGGTATGTAATACTCCGATTTTAGTTCGTTGCCCGATTTTTGTAAAAACTCTACAAACAGCTTTTCTGATTCCACAAAGTAGTCCGGGGTAAAACCAAATAGGTTCATTGATACTGTGGCATCGGCCGAAAGGGGGTGCATGCTTCCGTCGGTGTCTTTATATTCTATTCCCTTTTCGGTACGTGCTATGGAGGTCCGTTCTGTCATGGATACTAAGTAGTTATTATTATCAATCGAACATACGCCACGAGATACCGATCCATTTTCTGACAATGTGTTTTCCAATTTGTAACCTACCATGCAGTAGTCGCCTTTGCTGTCGGCGTTAAGGGTTTGAAGGTATTCTGCCATTACGCAGAAGGCATCTCGTCCGTAGAAGTCATCGGCATTGATAATGGCAAATGGTTCGTTAACCACGTCTTTTGCCATAAGTATGGCGTGGTTGGTACCCCATGGCTTTTCTCTGCCTTCGGGTACTTTGAATCCTTCGGGGAGTTTGTCCAGTTCTTGGAACACGTATTCCATTTCTATCTTGTTGTCGAAACGTTGTGGATTGATGGCTGCTTTAAACTCGTTTTCAAAGCTGTGGCGTATTACAAATACCACTTTCCCAAATCCTGCACGAATGGCATCGCGGATAGAGTAGTCCATAATTGTTTCGCCGTTAGGACCTACGCCGTCCATTTGTTTAAGTCCACCATAGCGGCTGCCCATACCGGCAGCCAAAACTAATAATGTAGGTTTCATATTCTTTAATGTATTTATATTTAGTATTTTCGTTTCTTAGCAAAGAAGTCTTTAAGCAATGTTTCACATTCATCGGCAAGTATTCCGGAGGTTACTTTGGTTTTGGGATGAAGTATGGAAGTGCCTATTTTAGAAAAACCTCTCTTTTCGTCCGAAGCACCATATACTATACGTCCTATCTGAGTCCATCCTGCCGCACCGGCACACATTACGCAAGGTTCCAAAGTTACATACAATGTGCAGCTTTGTAGATATTTACCACCTATTGTAGCAGTTGCGGAGGTAAAAGCAAGTATTTCGGCATGTGCTGTTACGTCGTTGAGCTGTTCAGTATTGTTGTAGGCACGTGCTATTATGCGGTCGTGGCATACAATTATGGCACCAACAGGTATTTCATCGGCGTCGAAACCTTTGCGGGCTTCTTTGAGAGCTTCTCTCATATAATATTCGTCAGTATTGTCGAACATTGTTTTTGCTGTTATTTTTTTGTTTCTATCTCAAATATACTTTCGTTGAAAGGTATAAGATATGTTTTTGTAAAATAGATTGTTATGGAGTTGAAGTGCTGATAACTTTCTACCGAAGGAAAAAGGAAAACATCATCAACGGTGGCATATTCATTTATGGCACGCCATTCCACTTCCTTGCGTCTAGGTCCCTTTTCGGGAGTTATGGGGGTAATAAGGAATAGTAATCCTGACTCTTTTTCAAAAAGATAGAACCGCATAAGATGGTCGGGGTCTTCGATGGCAAGGCGGTAGATGTCTTTACCCTCCCATTTCATAGGCCAACATTGTTTCGACACAAGTCCTCGGGCATCCCACGAATGCAGAGTTTTGTGATAATGATAGCCAGTAATACTATCTTGATACAACGCAAGAGCCAACGTGTCCCAAGTATCACTATCGGCATGATAATGCCAATACTCTTTGCCATTGGAACAAAATCCAACTATTTGTTTACCATGATAATGAATCTCTACACGGGAATATTTACCTCCATAAAACCATCGTTTCATATACATTGTGTCGCCCGGAAAATTGTTCTCTATTATTGACGACTCCATATACACCGTTTTGTTGGGTAAATTGTCGTAGTTCAATAGTTTCAAATATCTTGAAACCACTGTTTGCGATAACGTGTCATCTTGAGCAAAGGTACCGCTGCTTAGTACCATTGCCACGATATAAAAAACAATTTTTCTTCGTCTTATCATAAACTATATATTATTTATATGAATTCAATAACGACATTTTTTGAAACTTATTTTTCGATTACAAAATAATAAATTGGTTTTTTCTGAAAATATTCCTTTTTGATAGCAACGAAATTATATCACGATGTAGATAAAATTCTATCGCGATGAAAATTCAACTACATCGTGATGTAATAAAATCTCACTTGGGAGGTATTTTGTAATGTTTCTCCAAGCAGTTTTATAGAATTCTTTTATCATTTGATAATGACTATGCAAAGCTGTGATGTGGAACACTATAACTTTCCACACCTTCTTATCATATATTCCATGATATACCATGAATTGTGTTACACTATACTGTGATATGATTGATACCCTATTATCAAAAAACTGTGTGAATACTTGCGCTGGAAAACAACTTAAATTTGATTTAAAACATATTCTATAAATATAAAAAAAGACTAGAAACGTAAATGGAGGAAATAATTTTCTGTATTTTTATGAAAGTTATAATACTTTTATTATCAAATTGTTGGTGATATATTTTTAATTATTGCGAAAAAAAATGTACATTTGCACCTCTTATATTAGAAAAAAGTATTACTTTTGCATATCGTTTATCGATAAAAAAATAATGAAAAATGGGAAAATGTAAAAATACAAAACTAAGGAGACTGTGGGTGCTATATGGTGCATTTTTCAGTATAATAGTGATAATGTTATCGCTCTTTTTGGCCGATGTATTAAATACTGCCGACTATGATGATTTGGCAAAATTCCAAGCACAACAGGAACGTTTGGATCTTACAACTGTGGGTAGCACCAATCTGAAAAACGGTGCAAATGAATATAGCTTTGATATTCCCATATACAATCCAAACGATAGTTCGATAATACTTACAGCTCGTGTAAATGAATATGATATAGCCATTGCTGCACAAGATGAAGAAAAACTTCGGTCGCCATTGGTAACCGTTACAATGGTTCTTCAGTATGTATCATTATTCTGTATGGTGCTTGTGTTTGTGTTTGTGTTTGTGATACTTTATCAATTCTACAAATCAATAAAACAGGGACGTGTATTTCAGAAGAAAAATATTCGTTGGCTTACAATTATCGGATTGTTGGTGATAGTGATGACGTTGACAATGGATATTGCTCGCTATCTCGAGTGCCAATATGTTTTGCAATATCTAAAAGATACTTCGGTAGTTATCGATGGAAAATTCTATATCCATTTTACGCGAATACTTTTTGGTTTGCTGATATTTTTTGTTGCAGAGATATTTAAGATCGGTTCCGATATTCAGGAAGAACAAGATTTGACAATTTAGTAGCAAGGGGGTGGATTTGGGAAAGATATTAGTAAATGTTGATGTGATGATGGCTAAGCGAAAAATGTCGCTTACCGAATTGGCGGAGAAAATTGATATAACACCGGCAAACCTTTCTGTGCTGAAAACGGGAAAAGCAAAAGCGATACGTTTTTCTACCTTGGAGGCTTTGTGCCGCGTACTAAAATGTCAGCCGGGAGATATACTCGAATATTTGTCCGATGAAATAGAATTAAATGAAAGAAAAACAAGAAAATAAATAATTAATTTTAGTATTAACAAATAAATTGAAATTCTTATGAAACTAAGAAAATTTTGGTTGTTGACACTGCTATTGGTTGTAGCAAGTTCAACTTTTGCACAGCTTGGTGGTATGCAAAAAGCTGAAAAAAAAGCCACCGATTTGACAGCTAAAGTCCCTGTGGACAGAAAAGTTCGTATTGGTAAGTTGGAAAACGGAATGACTTATTATATCCGTGCCAACAAAAAACCCGAAAATCGTGTACAATTCCGTTTGGCAGTTAATGCCGGTTCTATCCTTGAAGATGAAGACCAACTTGGTTTGGCCCACTTCTGCGAACACATGGCCTTCAACGGAACTAAGCATTACAAAGGTAATGAAATGATTAGCGAACTTCAAAAGAAAGGTATCGAATTTGGTCGTGGTATCAACGCATGGACCTCGTTCGACGAAACCGTTTATTATGTTGACCTACCTGCCGACAGCCCCGAAATGATTGAAATGGGTTTCAAAATCCTTGATGGTTGGGCTAGCGGTCTTCTTTTTGATGGTGAAGAAATAGAAAAAGAACGTGGCGTTATTCTTGAAGAATGGCGTGGCGGACTAGGAGCCGGCGAACGTTTGCGTAAAGCTACTTGGCCTACTATGCTTAAAGGTTCGTTGTATGCAGAACGTCTTCCTATAGGTACTCAAGAAGTTATCAGCACTTTCAAACATGAAACAATCAAACGTTTCTACAATGATTGGTATCGTACCGATTTGCAAGCTATCATCATTGTTGGTGATATCGATGTAGATGCTACCGAAGCTAAAATAAAAGAATACTTTGGACAATATAAAAAACATCAAAATCCTCGCGAAAGAAAAGAATTTGGAGTTCCGGGAAACACTGAACCTTTAGTAGCAATAGCTACCGATAAAGAAGCTACAAGCACTACTATCAATATGTTCTGGAAACACAAAAAAGCTCCACAAGGAACAGTAGGTGATTATCGTCAAAGTCTTGTAAGAAACCTTGTGAACAATATGTTGAGCGCTCGTTTTGGCGAACTTTCGCAAAAAGCTTCTGCTCCTTTCGTATATGCCGATGCCGGTTACGGTGGATTCCTTGGCCGTTCTACCGACGCTTTCACAGCAGCTGCTATGCCTAAAGAAAACCAAATAGAAGCAACTGTAGAAGCGTTGCTTACCGAACTTAAACGTGCCGACCAACATGGTTTCGTTCAAACAGAGTTGGACCGCGCTAAAGAAGATGTGCTAAGCAGCTATCAAAAATATGCTAAAGAAGAAAGCAAAACTCAAAGTGTTAGTTTCGCTAACGAATATACAAACCACTTCCTTGAAGGTGAAGTAGTACCGGGTATCCGTCAAGAATA
>JAEIGA010003898.1_pt1 | contig 23191 bp, 21 predicted proteins | sample 9270691 | NCBI WGS metagenome assembly JAEIGA01 (sample SAMN17057246, study PRJNA624740) | gut metagenome | biome: biome; isolation source: fecal sample | host: Bos grunniens | place: China: Xizang | collected 2019 | reverse complement strand
CGATTCATTTAAATTACAAAGATAGTGCAAGCGAGTGAAATGCCAAACTTGTTTGAGCATTTTACAATGAGCGCAGTCTACATATTTCAGTTAGTTAGTACGACTAACCTACTGCCACATTCCGACCCGACAGAAGCTTCAAGAGGCCGGGTCAAAAGTATTTTTGCTCCGGCCTCTTTTGTCACACTACTGCATTGCCGCAGCCTGTCAATTCTCGCTACAAAAGGATAGTACAAATTTATTCAGTGTATGTGTCCTGCACGTGGCTGAACTGTCATCGGGAAAAAGCACATCGCAAGCATCACCTATTATGTCGTCATATACCCTGGGCAACGCAACAATTTGGGATGAGCCATTATCCAAAGGATGTCTGTGGTTTCTTATAATCTTGTATTTTTTATGACCTGATAGATTGAGCCTGCCCAGAAATTCCTTAAACCGAATCCTCCGGCTTTGCCTTTGACTTCTCTCTTGGACAAGATTTCGCGAGAGGCGATATCGAATGTTATTAGTTCATAGACCGCTTGACGCATTGGTTTATCCAACATTTTTGCTATCATGACAATACCGGTACCCTCGGTCTGCGACAGAGTATAGTTCTTTATTATTGCAGAATAGTCAGGATTGGCATACGTGTTGTCATATGTCTTGAGTCCTGAATAATCACAGGCTGAGATAATGTTCATAACAGGCTCTACAACAACACTTACACGCTTGTTCATAATGAGAGAAAAATCATATTTCTCGGGCTCTGTAATGAAAAGCAAGTTAATAGCCTTGAATGCATTGGCAAATTGCTCCACCGATTCCTCGGCTGCATAGACCCTAGCATGGGAAAAGTCTACTCCATACACATAGCATCTGTTGTCGTCATTTGCATAAGATGAGGTAATACCCAAAACAAATGCAAATATCATCAATAGTTTTTTCATATCTGCCAATATCAGTTATTCTGTCTTAAATCAAAAAATTTCACAACCTTTCTGCTCATTGGCGGCATTTGTATACGTGATATAAGTTCTACCGATTCAAACTTTATGTCGGGTGCCACCCTTACCTTGGAGCGGAATATATCCTTTATCTGCTTCACGAAAGCCTCGGAATGGTTGTCGCTGCCAATGCGAATCTGTATCTGGTCAGTTCCAAGTGAATTGGTAAAGACCTCCACTATGTAGTTATGAACGTCTGGTATATTGTCCAAGATATCGAATAGCACGGGAGGGTATATTGTGGTTCCCTTAAACTTTATCATCTGCCCCTTGCGGCCAATGACCGAGCTTAAACGTGCACTGTTTCTTCCGCACTTGCAAGGCTCGTTGAAACGGATGCACATATCTCCGGTCTTGAAACGCACCAACGGCATACCTTCGACACCAATTGTCGTTATTGTGACTTCGCCGGCTTCACCATCCTTCACCGGATTGTCATTCTCGTCCAGGAGCTCCACTATTATCAGGTCGGCCGGGATGTGTCCTCCATGATGTGCTTCACACTCGGTGAATGATGTCTGCATCTCTGTTGATGCGTATGTTGAGTACAATTCGAGTGTTGGCCACTTCTCCTGTATTCTTTTACCCAATGTAGTAAGCTCTCCATTGGGAGTACGCAGAGCTTCGCCGATACAAACGGCCCGCTTGAGACACGAGTTGTTGTAGTCGATTCCATTATTCTCGGCAAATTCAATCATCTTCATCAGGAACGATGGGACTACCATGCCTATTGTCGAATTGACACGGTTGATTGTATCCCACTGCAATTCAGGAATACCGTTTCCCACTCGCACAATACCACAACCCAGTTCTCGGGCTCCCATAAAATAGGCCAGTCCGGCCATAAAACGGCGGTCTATGGTTGTCATCAACTGCATCACGTCGTTCCTTGTGCAACCGGCTATTGTAAAGGAGCTGGCCTCGTTATATGCCAATCGCTGCAGGTCATTCTCTGTCAATGCAAAAGTCACAGGATTACCGAGTGTTCCCGATGTGGTCACATAGTCAATTATGTCTGCAGGCGCAGCACATAAAAAATCATTGTTATAAAGCTGAAGGTCCTGTTTGGTAGTTGTGGGAATTGTTTGCAGGTCCTCCAACGTCTCAATCCGCGAAATGTCTATATTGTACTTCTCAAACATCCTCTTGTAAAAAGCGGAATGTTCTGCTACATAGAGCAATGTCTCTTTCATACGTTGCTCCTGGAAGCGTTTAATGACTGCAGGGTCCTGGTAGTGTAGGTCTCTATTTTTTATCATACTGTCTGATTTTATTTATTATATCCATCCTCTCTGCCTCTCTTGGGATTTCAAGCGACAAGGCCTTTCGCCAACATGAAACAGCCTGTCTGTAATCACCCCTTGACTCCTCATAATCGCCCAAGGTGTTATACACCTGAAAATAGTTGGGGTTGTTGGCAACAAACCCGTCCTTATACTCCGCCGCTATTTCACAACCATCTTCAATGGCCTGTAATATGGTCTTGTACTGTTCTCTATAGCGACACACCTTTATATATTCATCACTCAATGCAAGAGTATCGGCGGGTATATTATATTCCGGCAAGACAAACGATGCAGCAGTTGCAGTGCGGCCACCAAAAACGTCATCCAAATCATAGCACACATACTCTCCCAACTGCCATGGAGAAGTGGAGACCCAAAAACGCAACTCCACAGGCTCAAACACAACAGAATGATGGGCAATGAACTGATTGATGGACTTTTCATTGCTCAGCCCTATATCGGCATTCTCCAAACCATGCCTGCTGCGCAAGATGCCAACAGCTTCAGCAGCATCATCCAACGGAACAGACTCCTGCAACAACTCCTCAATTCTCCTGTATCTATAGGGGCTGTCCGTGGTCGAGATATTTTCCACATTATATTTATCCCGGGCAAAGAGTGACGACTGGTAATGATTCGTACAAATGACCCTTGAATTGTCACTGTTGTATAGTGCAATTCTGTTTGGTGTCTTTTCAATGATGGCAGCACAGCCATCGGCTGCAGAACCAATCAACAGGGACTCCGAGACAAATGTCTCAAACCGTTGTGCTATCTCATAGGCCTCGGCTATATTCGATGCATACTGCAGGATATGCCTTGCCAACAAGGATATGGGCATTGCCGATGAAGTCGGGATTTTGCCCTTTGCCGCATTGATGGTAACGGTGAGGCCCTTTTCATTCATACCGGACAACACACCCATCATTCCCGGCCACGATATGGAGGCAAACCTGTAACCTTCATCGGGCTCTACAAAGAGGACCACCTTGTTCTTGGCAAAATCATCACCTACATAAAAGTCAAAGTTACGGCCTATTATGAGGTTGCCGGAATCACTCTGCTCTCCCCAACATGCGAAGGAGCTACACCCCACAAGCATGTACTCCTGCATTGCATGGCCTATGTCATGTGCTGCATGGTAGTTCAATTGACGGATATAAGGTGAACCATAAGAATCGTATTGGGCTGTACAGGATTGTGATATGGCATAAATCTCTTCTCTATATTCAGCCGGAATATGTTGGGCCATATTACGGTTGAACATGATTATGAGTTTATGTAAAAAGTCAACCCAGAAGTCGGATGGAATCATCTCATGGATTTGCTTGACAAATACATCTTCTTGAGTCTTTAAGAGGTCTTCGCAAAGAACTCCATACTTTGCTCCCCTATCAATTGATTTGCCCGAAATATGCGCCTCCCACAAGCCATATCTGTTCAGCACCAGGCTGGAGCCGTCACAAACACGCAACGAGTCTGTCTTGACAGAAAGTTCATATTGCTTCAGGTTTATGTCAATATCGGGCTGGCGGAAATCGGCAGAGAGATACAGAAACAGCACGATTGTAAAAGAAATTACAATCAATGATAGCGGTATACCCAGAACAAGAGCACAAACTATTGCAAATATTTTCTTTATTTTAATTTTAGACATTGCCAATACGTTTTGCCAGATACTCATTTCCTATAATTTCAGAACATGTGACTGCCGACGAGATGACTGTACCAAGACAGCCATGTATGTTCAGGTTCTGACCTGTAAGCAACAGATTGCCAATCCTTGTTCTTGCCGGCATCAATGTCACCATGGGGTTACGGCAATCCTTGACAAGGCCATACGCACTCCCCCCCGGTGTGGAGGTGTAGTCCCTGTAAGTCAAAGGAGATGCCGTACACACCTTCTCAATATTCTGCCGTAGACCGGGATAATATTCACACACAAAATCAATGACAGCCTCACTGAATCTTGCCTTGAACTCTTTATACTCTTCATCTCTGTGCCCAAATGTGCTGTTACCCCACTTTCCGCACACAGACAATGGCATAGGAGTCAGCAATGTTATGACATTCGTATACTCGCTGTTACTGCCGGGCTGCATACACATCAGGGTCGATGGAATATTGTATCCTTTGTAATTACCTGTTGTTGCCCAAACATCGGGATTGTTGAAGAGATAATGGTTCTGGTTCACATATCGGACTGTATTGGGTTTGACGAGCAGGTATGTTGTAAACAGGCCATAGGTGTTTGCCAATGAATTAATTCTTGTAAAAAAGGCCTTTTTGTAAATGGTATTGTTCTCAAGCAATGAGAAAGTCACGGACGGGTGGAGCGAAGATATTACCCACTTTGCCGACAACCTCTCCCCGGTTGCAAGCTCAACATGGTCTACGCGGTCTGCATCCAATACAATCTTTGATACTTTTGACTTCAGCATGACCTCACCGCCGTTTTGTCTTACACCAGAAGCAAGAAGCTCGGCCACATGTTGTGTTCCATCCTCAAAAGCATAGGCTCCCTCAATGTTCGAGTGAGTAATCATACCATACTCATACAGCGATGTCGCGAGTTTGTCACCTGCGAACAAGCCACAATTACCGGCAAGCACGTTGCAGAGCTTTTCGTCCTCGATGTGCTTCTTTATCTCGCCATAGGCCGAAACAGACATATATTCCAAACCTCCATTTGATATTTTCCCTTCTTTAAGGATTGAAGGGGATATCAGATTTCCGACCTTCTGCAGAGTTGATGTAAAAGATTTCAGATTATTCCTCTCTTTAGGAAAATGCGATGCCAGATTGTCAACAAACCTCTCATATCCCATTGCATGGCTATAACTTGTGCCATCCAAAAAGTGAAAATGGTCAAACCCGTTTTCATCCAACTTACGCAAATGCAACCCATCGACAATGCCTAGATATTTGAAATACTGATGCATAATTTGTCCTTCGGACAAGCTGCCGACATAATGCATTCCGGTGTCCAGGGTACGGCCGTTACGTTGGAATGACTGCAAACACCCGCCAATGATGCCATGTTGTTCCAGCACACACACATTCAGTCCCTCCTTGCTCAACATAACACCGCAAGAGAGTCCACCTAATCCGCCCCCAATAATTATAACATCGTATTTTTTCATCATTTCAATTTTGTTAAAATGTACAGTGTTTCGGAACTGTCCTTGTCACATCGGCGCACCTTTATGTCCAACCCATTCAGTCGAGCGAACTCCTTCATCCAATGTTCACTCACAAATGTGAGCTCTTCAGTCGTTTTGTTGAATTTGATAATCTGTGTTGACCAGACCTCGGTAGTCTTTATCTTTTCGTGCTTTTCGGTCTGGCCGGCATCGCCATCCCTTACAACAATCATACCTCCAGCGTTCAAACGGTCGACAGCCCTTCTGAGAATTTCTTTTTGAGCATCTGCGGCAACATAGTGCAGACTGTCATTGAAAAGAATTGCATCGGACAATGGAATTTCAACATACCTCATGTCTGCACACTTGAATTCCACATTACATTTTTTGCTCAGGAATGAGTGTTTGGCAATTTCAATCTTCTCATCATCATAATCTATGCCACAGACAGTCCTGTCGGGAGACAAAAGACCCAACATGAATGACATCTGACCATATCCACAGCCAACATCTGTAATGGTTGCGTTCCTGGGTATTATCCTATCCCATAAGTCGTAGTAACCATCGATGCGGCATTTTATGCGCATATACCACTCCAGTACGGGGCCTTTATATATGTAGTTCTTTATTATAGCATCCCTGAAATATGGGTTCTGTGTACGTCCCAGGTCATCATTCAAGAGTCTATACTGCTCTATATACCATTTGTGGATGCTTTTTGAGCGCTCCTGATAAGTTGTGCCGAATCTCTTGTCATCACACCCGATGCGTTCAAGTGTCCGGGTTGCCACTATGCCTGACTTGATGTAGAAGCCTTGTTTCTTTGCCGAGATTTGACCTGCACCATAAATGAGCATAGGCAGGATATCCAGCCGCAACAATTCGGCCAGATAGAATGCGCCTTTGTGGAAACGCTGTATAGAACAATCGGCAGAACGCGTACCCTCCGGGAAGACCACAACCGAATATCCCTCCTGCACACGCTCTTTCAGCCGTTCTGCCAGTGTCTCATAACCATCGGCTGAGTGGTAGAAATCGGCATACTGCACAATCCAGCCAAAGAATGGCGAATTCCACACCCAGCTATTGGTCATCATAATAATCTTGGGTGTTGTTGAGAGCAGAAGCAGGATGTCAATGAAAGATTGATGGTTCGCAATGATGACAGCAGGCTTCTCGTATGTCTCATTGTATGGGTTCTGCCTGATGGTCTTTACCGTAATCATTGTCTTGAGGAAGATGCGGGTAAACCAATATACCATTTTGTGGAATGCCAATTTCTTTGACCTACGCTTTATCGGCAACGGTATCAGCACAAGCATATAAAGTTGAGAAAGTATGCAGCCCAACAAGAAGTATATAAAACAGTACAGGGTGTTGAGAATTGCGCTGAAGGTGTAAGGGAACCCTCCTTTCCTGGTCTGCGAGGTGACCATCAACCTGAACAGCATAGGCTGCACCGTATATGACACAAGGACAACCACGCTCAGTCCAAGAACCGATATAATGGCTATGGAGTTGAGAGCCGGATGTTTGGCAAAAATAAGCACTCCGATACCTACCAGCGCCGTGAAGGCAGAGAAGAATATAGCAGTCTTGTGTGCTCCTAGAACTTTCTTGCCATTCTTGTACTCTTGAAGCAGACCGTCCATCATGAATATACTGAAGTCGTCCCCAATACCGAATATGAATGTTGCCAGTATGATGTTCACAATGTTGAACTTGATGTCAAGAACAGCCATCAGGCCCAATATTATCACCCAACTGATTGCCATTGGCAAGAATGTCAGGATAGTCAGCTCCAGGCGGCCGTATGACAGAAGAAGCGCAAAGAAAACAATCAATGACGAAACCAACAGGATGTAATTGAAATCCTCACTCGTGGCCTCAACCATTTTGGAAGAGAAGTATCCACGATCGATAACCGCTGTGTTTTCCAGTTTGTCCAGTTCCTCATAAACCGTTGCCTTGTGTTCATCATCTATTGAAATGCGGCTGAGCAGGGTCAATGTCTTATCGGCAACCGTCATCCATTCCGAAATCACAGGTATTGCCGCAATCTCCTCCTTTGAGTATGCACACACTCTATACTCCCTGGATATAAGGTTGTTGAAAGCCGAGAACGCCCCACTCTTGAAACCGATATTTTGGGCAGTCTCATCCACTTGTGTAAGGACATTCTCCTTCCTTTGTGCCCAGAACTCATTCCACCTGTCGATACGCTCTTTTTGTACATGCTCAGGAACCACAAAATCTTTAAGAGTCAAGACTTCGGTTACACGGCCGTTGTCTCTGAAGGTATTCAACAGTTCTTCCAATCTTTGGTACTCATCCGTCAATTTATCAAGGCTCTCGCCTCCCGTAACAATGTATATATCCTTACTCTCGTCACCGAAAATTTCCAACGAGCGTTTTTCGGCCTCAACAATATGTTCGGGCATATAGTTGATATTCGACATGTCGTCGTCAAAACGGACATCCTTATAGAAGAACAGAGCGGCAACGGACAGGGCAATAATACCTAGCACCAACCACCTGTTACCATCGAATCTATAGCCTACAATCTGTTCTATCCTGTTAAGGAGTACTCCCTTTTTACTGCTCTTGAACCCTTCAAGGAATTGCGGCATGAATACAAGGCAGAATATGGTTGTACCGACAAGAGTAAACACTGAGAACAATCCCATATCCTTCAACAGGGCCGAGGAGGTGAACATCAGCGCTGCAAATGCTCCTATTGTAGTAAAACATCCTATTGTCAACGGCATTGTCAACTCCCGGATAATCTCTTTTGGAGAAGACATATTGTTCAAGTGAGAAACAATATGGATTGAATAGCTTAACGAGATACCCAAAACAACAGCTCCGGCACCAATTGCAATAGCTGATATTTCTCCCTGAATAAGCCATACCATGGCAAGTGCAAACAATGCTCCAAATATCGGCGGTACAATGATAAGGGGTATTGATTTCTTGTTCCTGAATGACAGATATATTACAAAAAGGATGAATATCATTGCCAGCCCTAAAGTGATTGTTGTATCGTTCTTTATTTGACGTGCATTATACACGGCAACAATTGGGCCACCGATACAATCGATATCAACACCGTTGATTTCTGCTTCGGCCTCAGCCTCCTCGAGAACCTTTACCAACCTGTCATTATCGCCGGTGTTTCCCATTCCGTTACTGGGCTGGATGAACACCAGCATCGTAGACAAATCACCGGTAAAGAGCCTGCCGTCATATATTTCATATTGCAGGTTGGGATTATACTCTTGAAATTTCTGCAAAAGCGGAGTTCCAATATTCAGAGGGTCGCGCATAACCACGTCACCAATAATCATGCCCGATGGAGAGGTAAGTAGGTTATATGCGTTACCTATACTCCGGTTAATGGCGGTAGTCGATAACTTCTCGTCCAACGCATTGTAATCGGCATCGGTAAGGAATATGGGAAGATGGTCATATATAAACGATGTTACCCTGCCGATTGTCTCTTCATCGGCATAGGCCGTAATTGAGTTTACAAGCCCCTCGTCATGCAGATGTCTGATTTTGTCCTCAAAAATTTCGGCAGACCTTATTATGCTGTCCGGTTCTTCCCCTGACAGCAGTACAATAATCTTGTCCTTTACTGCAACATTTTCAAAGGTGGCACTCTTCTTCTCGTCGGAATTGTTGAAAAAGTTTGTAATGTTCTCTTGATATGACACTTGAGAAGCCATTGCAACGCAAATGCCCACAAACGAAACCAGAATGAGATAAAAAGCCACTCTATGTTTCTCGAACCATTCGTATATATGTATAAAAAACTTACTCATTGCGACTCTTTCGTTTAAAGATAATCATTACTATTAGAGCTAAAGAAAAAAACAGTACACCTGAAAATGCTGCCAAAGCAAAACTTCCGACAATATATTGTGTCAGACTTTGTCCGATATTACTCAATGATGCATTTTCAAAAGAAAAGACATTCTCAATGCCAAGTATCCACGCCCCGGCAACCATGCTGCCGTATACTATAAACGGTATCATAGGCGGGATGCTTATATTGGAAAATACTACAGCCACAATTTTATTCAACTTCATAAAATGTGCCGACAATCCGGCAAAGGCCATTTGATAGCCCCAAATGGGAATGATACCACAGAAAATTCCCCATCCGACAGCCGAAGCCATCCTTATATTCGAGTCCTTGCTATGTATAATCTGTGTGTCTATGAAATCCTTGATATTCCTGTACGTCAATGACTGCAGAAACTTCCAAGGATAATAAAGAAGCAGCGCATACAACACAAGTACTGTATTAAGGATACTTATTCTGGTAAAGTCCTTCAATGGCCTGAAATGAGAAATGCGCTCTTCAACAGGCGGATAATAGACCTTGATTGGAATGTTTTCAACATTAACACCACGCCATGCCGCACGTACTATAACTTCAACCTCGAACTCATATCGTCTGGTGATGAAATGGATTTTCTGCAATTTCTCCAATGGGTACAAGCGGAACCCTGATTGCGTATCAGTCAAGGTCTTACCTGTCTCAACTTTATACCAGAAGTTGGAGAACTTGTTGGCGAAAGTGTTTTTGGATGGCATATTGTCGGCTGTGAGATTGCGGGCACCAATGAGCAGGCTGCCCGGTTTCTCCTCTATTTTCTCAATGAATGCCGGTATGTCATCGGCATAGTGCTGTCCATCGGAATCAATGGTTATGGCATAACGGAACCCCCACTCATAGGCTTTTTTCAACCCCAGCTTCAGCGCGTATCCCTTGCCCTTATTATGGGGATAATCAATAACCCTTATATCGTTTATTGAGGCCAGAATATTCCGTGTTTCATCGGTTGAACCGTCGTTTACGACAATGACATCGGCCGTAAACTTCTTTACATCGCCAATGACTTCAGCGATTGTACCGGCATTGTTGTATGTAGGCATAATAACCACACACTTCAATGCTGACATTCTTTCCTTGTATGTCATTGTTGTTTTACTCATCGCTTCAGATTGGCTTTCAATTTAAGGACTACTTGCTGATTATCTACCCTTACCACAGTTGCATTCACCTTGTCATTGTCTGCAATTGCAAGGTCGACAACAACCCTCAGGTCGGCTTGTGGGAGCAATGCCGATACATATTTGCACTCGGTGATTGAACCGAATGAGACATCATTTGACAGTATGTCCCCGAGACACTCTCTTATAATGGTCAAAGTACACACTCCCGGCACAACTGCCTGCTGGGGGAAATGCCCTTCATAAATAGGATGGTCCGGTAATATTTCAACCTCTATCTTATAACCGTTTTCTGTTTGGGCAACCGTGTGGACTTTATAGAAATTCCCTTCTAATCTCATATTACTTTGTTATATTAAATATGTGGGTATCCATTGCAATGTTGAATTGCTTGTTTGAAAAACTGTATGCGGTGTAATCACCCGTTTTCTCTTCCATCCTCAACAGGTCAAGAGACATGTCCTGCCTGTCAAAAACAATTATAATCCGTGAGACTTTTGATGCTACTTTGCCGCGTTGAGGTGTCAGTGTTACAGTCCACTCCGCATCGGTCTGCCCGTAGTTTACACAGAACCCACGGCTCATCTTGTTAAAGTCGCCGACAATACATGCCGACAAAATGGAGTTGAGGTTCCTCAACATTGGGCTTGAGGAGATTTTTGTGGTAGTGATGTTTTCTGCGGTTTTCATCTCGAACCACTCCTCGGTCATTTTTATGTAATCACCATCATTGAAACTCAACAGCATATTATTGGGTTTCAGGAAGTAGAACTCACCGTCTTTGTTGACGGGCTGGGCAACAAAAGATATCTCTCTTGTTTGAGTAAACTCACATTTAATGGAAGTGACCTGCTCATTCTTTGTCTTCAGTTCTGTCTGAAAAGCCTGTTCCAGATTGGTTTCCTGTGCATTTACAACGGAACACACAAGAAGCATTGCCGCAATAATCATATCTTTAGTTTTCATATACTTCTGTTTTAAGCATTTTATCGAGAGAGATAAAACTATAATTGTTCTTTAATGCCAAGTGTATAATATTCTCAAGCAGTTCATCCGCTCCGGCACACCTGTCATGAAGCAAGATTATTGCACCAGGATGCAACTTGGCCTCTACCGTGTTGCTGATTTCGGCCCTGCTTCTGCCACTTACAGTATCCAGCGAGCGTATACTCCAACCTATTGTTTTCCACTTGAAAGAGTTAACGACACGGCCTATTATGGGGTTGGTAACGCCAAATGGCGGACGGAACAGTTGCGGTGATACCCCGACTGCCCTTTTTATAGAATCGTTACACTTCTGCAGTTCCTGCCTTACAGTCTGTCTGCTGCTCAATGGGAAGAGGCCGCTATGCGTGTATGTATGGTTTGCGACGATATGGCCATCTTCAACCATTCTTTTAACGATACCCGGGTTTTTATCAACCTTTGAGCCATTCAAGAAGAATGTTGCCTTGATATCGTATCGTTTCAAGACGTCAAGGACTTTTGGCGTCATCAATTCGTCCGGCCCATCGTCGAATGTCAGTGCAACGACCCTCTCCCTGCTGTCACCTTTACACACAGCTTTAAGGTAGACGTTGCTGCCAACATCTGCCGAAGCCCAGACAAGGAACAATGTAAGGGCTATTGCCAATATTACGATTACCCAAGACATGTTATTTTCAAGACAACCGGTGAAGCACCAAAGTATTCGTTATAAACTACAACCTCATCGGCTCCTTCCCTTACGAGGCTGACTGCCTTTGCAAAACAGAATGCCGATGATGTGGGGAACAAACCATATCCGGTATATGTGTTATAGAGCAATTTGCTGCCATCGGAAGTTGCATAGGCCGCCATACACTCCTCCTCGGTGAGTGTATGCTGCAGGAAATTGATTTTTGTGATTTGTGCTACACTTGCATCATTCCGCTCTGCCGTAATATGCGCGAAGACGGTACCCTCGCCATCATTACACTTTCTAAAGGCCCCCATTCGTTCCATTATGCGATGCTGTGACGGTGTCTGTTCATCAAAAGCTCCAATCAGCACATTTTCGCTTTCACCGTCAGCTATTCGCATCATGGCATCAAGAAGCGCATCCTCGAAGCTATGACCGCGGTTTACATAGGTCACATTGTAGCTGTGGTTATGTCTCAGCAATGCAATCTGCCCTCCGACCGTATTGAATGTCGATTGGATGAAAGGTGTTGGGTTAAGCAACTGCTCCTTGTCGGTAATGACATTACGCAAGAATCGCTCGCTGTCTGTCAAACACCCCCATCCGGTAGCTGTAATGATGGCATCCAACGAATCGATATTCTCTACGCCACCCATACACTCGACAGCCGTAGTGACTGCGTTCTTTATAACCCGGCTCATGCGGCGACGCACTCCTGCATCAGGTATCAACAATTTGATATCCGTTACAACCTCTGCGTTCGTTATGACTCTATTTATATAACACTTCATAATCTATCGGGTAAAGAATAGTGAACTACAATTTCCTCCAAAGCCGAATGAGTTTGTCAATACGTTGTCAACAGATACATTCTCTTCCGGTTTGCATATTGGAACCAGCCCGTACTCGGGTATAGGTGTAGTGAAATTCAAGTTAGGATACCTGCACCCCTGCTTTATTGCCAGCACTGACAGCACAGCTTCAATACCTCCGGCCGCAGCAAGTGTATGCCCGGTAAAGCTCTTTGTAGAGCTGAATGGTGGAACCTTGTTGCCAAACAAGCGCACAAAGGCAGCACTCTCCGAGGCATCATTATTGCCTGTGCCTGTACCATGTGCATTGATGTAGGCGACCTCATCCGGAGCCGCCTTGGCCATTTGCAATGCCTCGGACATTGCCAAATATGCACCATTGCCCTCTACTGACGATGCCGTCTGGTGGTGAGCATCATTTCGATTGGAGAAACCTGCCAGATGACAGTAGTAGGAACCGGCGTCCTCCTTTCGCTGGAGAAGCAGATAACCGGCACCCTCGCCAAGATTCAGACCTGCGCGGGTTTCATCAAAAGGACGGCATGGTTGCTCGTCCAGAATCATCAATGATTTAAAGCCATTGAGCGTAAATGCACTAAGTGCATCGGTACCACCAACGACGACATAATCGACTATATCATGTTTCAGCAACTTTGCTCCTGCAATAATTGCATTTGCCGCCGATGAGCAAGCTGTGCTTATGGTTGTTCTGTAGCCATTGATGCTGCAATGGCGGGCGATGGCATCTGTACTTGCTGCACAATCGTGCATTACCACATCGCGCAAACGTCCGGCTGAGTCGTCTTCAATGAACTTCTCAAAAAAGTGTTCAGTAAGATCCATACCACCAACAGAGGTCGACGATACCAGACCTATCCGCTTTGAAAAGTCAATATTTGCACAAGCCATAGCCTCCCTTACTGCCAGGATGCCAAGCAATGCTGTGCGGGACAAATGCTCACGCCGAGAAATTCCAAGAATGTCGTGCAACTCCTCATTGCTCAGCTGCAGTTCCCCAACCGGAAGCCTATTTGCTGTTTTCAGCAATTTAGGCGAAGCGGATATACCGCTTTCGCCTTTACATATAGCCGCAAGGTTCTTATCAACACCAATACCAAGCGCAGATACAATACCAACTCCTGTGACTACGATTTCCATTTTACTTACGGTTTTGCTGAATGTATTCAGCGAGTGTCTTCACTGAATAGAATGCCGGCTTGGCTTCGGCTGAATTAGCAAGCTTGACACCGTAATATTTCTCCAAAATCAAGATTATCTCGAGCGCATCAATAGAGTCCAAGCCCAAGCCTTCGCCGAACAAAGGAGCCTCTGCATCAATCTCGTCTGCTGTAATCTCTTCCAAATTCAATTCTTCAATCAAATGTTCTTTCAATTCCTGAATAAGTTGTTCCATTGTGTTTATTTTTTTAGTAGTTTAACGCTAATATTCCATTTTCCTTGTATATATTCACACCAACCGGATATTACGGCATCGGCCCTATTACGTTCTATCAGGCCATTGGCATATCTATCGGCCAACCCGGAGTCTTCATTTTCGATGAAGAAAGTATTGTCACCCTGTATTTTGTGACGGATACACATCTCACCGGCAGCAACATTTGCAAGCGTATACACAAATGCAGCAGGCGATACGCCCTCGGGTAGTCGTTTGTTGAGTATCTCCTGATGAAGTATATCAGCATCAAGAGAGGCCGACCTGTTTGCCAGGACTATAGCACGACGGGGCGGCTCCGTTCCATCAAGGTTTTCAATAGCAAGCAGACGCTCTACAGCTACATATAACGCTTTACACATGTCGCTCATCTTATAGAACTTGATGTTGCTATCGCCAAAAGACTTGAATTCATTACGGATGAATTCGGCAAATGGCAATTCGGATTGAGGCAGCCGATACTCGGCTGCAATCTTTGCTCCGGTAAAAGCAGAAGCCTGTGATGCTCTGCGTTCCTCCATGTCCAAAACAATTGCAGCATTGCAACCACCAAAGCCCGATGCTGTCTTCACACAGCACCTCTTCCTGAAATGTTGCACTCCCGACGACAAGGCCAATTTGTGTGGTGTATCCGATTCCACAAAGCCTTTTGTTCCGAATATGTATCCTTGTTTAAGTTCTTCTACACATATAATTGTTTCAACAACACCGGATGCACCAAGTGTATGTCCTATATATCCCTTCAAGCTATTGAGCGGTCTTTCGTCCAGTCCGGCCCACGCAACAGCCTTGCTTTCCATTTCGTCATTATAACGTGTCGCAGTGCCATGGGTATTCACAAACCCGATATCATCACTGCCGACACCGGCCTCGTTCATTGCGTTGTCTATTGCATAGAACAGGCCATCCCCTGTTCGCGAAGGCCCCGAGATGTGATTCGCATCGTTACTGATAGCGCCACCGGCCAAACGTATTCTTGATTCATCGGCATAAGCGGTATCTGTTGTTAGAAGTATAGCGCCGGCAGCTTCACCCAAGGTCAGTCCCTCCCTGTCGGCATCATACGGTCTACAGGGTGTAGAGGCTATTGATTTAAAAGATGCAAAACCGGATGTGATAAATTCACATAAAGCATCGCAACCAACTACAATGGCATTTTTACATTTACCCGATGTCAACACCCACCTTGCAACGACAAAAGCAGAAACTCCGGAAATGCAGGCATTTGAAATGACGATTGGCTTGTTGTGGCATTTGAAATAATCGGCAATCAACTGTGCCGAGACACCAATGTAGGCTCTCTCTGCTATATCCACGCAGTTTGAAGCCAGATAATCGACATTCCCTTTAGTAGTGGATATAATCAGCTGTGTGTCACCGTCCGACAAGTCTATTCCAGCCTCCTCGACAACAGAGTGCAACTGCTCAATGACAAATGATTCAAAGCGTGTAAAACCGGCATACTCCTTGACAAAGGAATTGCCAATGTGCATTGAGTAATCCTTTGAATATCCAAGCCCACACTCTCCTTTCTGCATAGCAGAGAGGGTCTCGGCCTTATTTCCAAGACAAGTCCTTATTGATGATGCACCAACATATATGTTCACTCCTTTGTCAACCATTGTTTTTTCCAATTTTCAAAAAAAGCAGGGTTATTAAGACACATATTTCCATCCTTGTCCACAAAAACCTGCATGGAACTGCCCCGTGCTACCAGTGCCCCATCACTCTGTCGATGAATGACATACTCAAAGCATAATTTCGCAGCCGCCATATCAATGAAACGTGTTTCTATGATTGCAACATCGTTCAATGTCATAGGCGAGACATACTGCAGTTGCAAATCGACAATGGGAGCCGTGTACCCGTTATTATAGAAATCCAGATACCCGATACCCGGATACTGACGGCCAAAAGCCTCACGTCCATCCTCCAGATAGCGTACATATTCGCCATGCCATACAACCTGCATTGAATCGACCTCGCTGAACCTGACAGTTGTATGTGTTATATTTTTTAGCGCGAATTCCCGGTTCCCTATTTTGCGGTTCTTTCTCATTACTGCTTAAGAAAAATCTTCATTTTACTTGAGGCTATTTCCACATCATCCACATAGCAACGAGCCTGTATCAATGTAACATTAAAAACCTCTTGGATAACCTCTATTGTTGTTGAAACGACATCTCCTGCTTTAGGAAAATCTTTCAGTTCGAATTTATTTATCGAACCGATGTATCCAATTGGTATGGGCTGGTTATTTGTCTTGAATATATATCCGATTCTGGCTGCCGCAGATTGGGCGATATGCTCTATCAGACCACATTCAGACATCTTGCCATTGTCAACAAAGATATTCTCCTCCGACACAGTCAAACAGGTTCTTGACATATTGCCTTCAATGCCAAGAAACTTATCTACCATAACTATCGGAGCCCTCTGCGGAATTAAGTCAAGAATATTATCCATTTCTTTTCTTGCATATCATTATTGAGTGTCCCAGTCCCAGTCCGTCTATAATCTGCTCAACCTCAAGACCGGCATTATTCACACATCGCTCCATGTCATCCGAATGATACATTTTACTGTTTCCGTTAGCCAATGCAGTGAAGTAGATGCTTGTAAGTGTCAGACAATAGGCAGCAGTCTCATACTTCTGACGGTCCCAGAATGTCTCCATAATATAGAGTCGGGAATTCTCGTCCATAGACTCGGCTGCACGACGGCAGATGCTTGTAACCTCATCTTCAGAGAAGCAGTCAAGGAACTGGCTCATCCAAATGGCATCGAATGCCGGGGTGGGGAACTTTACAGACTCATCCAACAGGTTGCAGCCATAGCCGTGAATACGCTCGGCACCATCCTTGCCGGCAGTCTGCACCCGCATCATCTCAAGCTGCTGAGGAAGGTCCATGATTGTGACTTCCACCTCCTTGTTGTAACCCACACACTGCATTGCCCAACGACCGGTATTGCCACCCACATCAAGCAAGCGACGTACCTTGCGCTCACCGTCAAAGATAATCTTCAGGGCAGCTGCAAATGACTCGTCAGAATAAAAGTGGTCAAAGCCAAACCAGCTCTTCTGCACATGCTCCGGCAGGCTCGACAATCCTTCGTAAATTGTAGGCCAATCGCCAAAGACCTTCAATCCGGATGGTTTTCCCTCTTTAAGAGCCTCCTCCAGATGGAAAAGTCCCAAGTAGTTCACATCATGGTTGAAATTCATATTGGCTTTTGCCATTGGGTCATTGAGAAGAAACCAACCGGCCTTGGATATGGTATACTTGTCGTCATTGGTTATTACAGTTCCTATAGACAGCGAAGCTTCGAGCAGACATTGCACAGCATAGTTTGAGAGGCCCGTGTGCTCGACAATCTCCTTCTGGGTAACACCTTTGTGATTATTTGAGAGATATTCAAGTATGCCGAATTTTATCATCAGGCGAGATACTTGGAATACCATTGGTGCAAAGGCAATTTCCTGCGCAAGGCGTTGTGCTTCCAACGCGCTCTTTTGCTCTTTACAATATACGTTTGCTAAAGGTTGTGTTAGTTTCATATCTTGATTATTCTATATGTTCCAAAAATCATAAAAATTGAACCATTGACGTGGATATTTTGCCACGATTTTCTCCAATGATTTTGAGTATTGTCCGAGTAAGTTTTCTGCTGTAATCCTGTTCTGCAGATTCGGTTCTTCAAAAATAAATCTATAAGTACAATCGGATTCACGCATAGAATAGTAGAAAACGACCGGCACCCGGCATTTTACTGCTATCTGGAATAGTCCTCTTGGGAAAAGTGCTTTCGAGCCGAGGAAATCCACAGCCACAGTGTTGCCTTTATCAAGATACCTGTCACCATTGAAACAGATGTACTCACCTTTGTTTAAAGCGACCTTCATCTGCAACATTGCGTCAATGATATTTTGATTCAGAGCGATAATGTTGTAATTGTTTCCCTCATTTGCATTTTCCTCAAGGACCTCCTTTATCTGCCGATGTTCGGCATCAACCATCACAATATTTATCTTTTTACCGTATTTGCCAAAGAAACCGGCACCGGCTTCCCAACAACCGATATGCGCTCCAATCATGACAACACCTTGATTGCCATTCAATATCTCAAGGAAACGGCTGTAATTATCAAACTCGTAGCGATACTTTTTTGCCAGGCCACCCCTCATTGCGACTTTGTCTATAAGGGTCTGCCCAAACACGTAGTAATGACAATACAGTTCTTTCAATGAAGCCAGTATGCCAAGCCCTCTTTTCTGCCTGTTATACCGCCATATTGATTTAGTTGCTTTTGGTGCGAATGGAATGAAATAGAGTACTATAAATGCCAGGAAACAATAGGCACAGCGAATACCTAGAAGTCTTATTGTATATACGAAAAACTGATATCCAAAACGACCTCCACGGGATTTTCCGTTCCAATCTTCTTTATGTTTTTCAGCCATTAATCTTGCGGTGCAATAGCTCGTAAAAATCTTTAAATGTCACAATTCCGATAAAGTCCTGGCTTGTCAATGTAACATTGAAGTTCTGCTCAACAAGAACTACTACATCAACCAAGTCAAGGCTGTCCAAGCCCAATGTCTCCTTAAGGTCTGCCTCCGGTACGATATTCGCCTCTTCCACTTCGAACTCTTCGGCCAGCACTACTTTTCCTTTTTCGATAATCTCTTCAATTGTCATAATTCAAATCTTAAATATTAATGTTCAGTAAGTTTCCCCAATCTATATAGTGATACTATTTTATCTTTTTGATAACCAATGTTGAATTTGTTCCGCCAAACCCGAACGAGTTGCTCAAAAAAGAATCGAACTCCATGTCTACTCTTTTGGTAGGTATGTTAATCTTTGATGATTCTTCATCGGGCTCCTCAAAGTTCAAGTTTGCTGCAATAAAATTATTTTGCATCATCAACATAGAGTAGATGACTTCACTTGCACCGGCCATCCACATTTCGTGCCCGGTAAAGGATTTGGTTGATGCCACATAAGGTTTGTGTTCGCCAAACACCTCTGCAATGGCCTTTGCCTCATTCATATCACCACGAGGTGTTGAAGTCGCATGGGCATTGACATATTTAATCTCTGATATATCAATGCCGGAATTGCGGATAGCCATCTGTAAAGAGCGTTTAGGGCCGTCAACATTCGGTACTGAAATATGGTCGCCATTTGAAGAGAATCCGTATCCGACAACCTCTCCCAGTATTGTAGCGCCACGTTTTATTGCCGACTCATAGCTTTCAAGAATCACAGTTGCAGCTCCACCGCTAGGCACAAGCCCGTCCCTGTTCTTGTCAAATGGGCGTGAAGCCTTGGTGGGGTCATCCTCACGTGTAGAGAATGCATTAAGGGCGTCAAAATTACCGACAGAGTATTTGTTGACCTCCTCGGCACCACCACAAACGACACACTCCTGCAACCCCTGTTTTATAAGCATGTATCCCATACCTATTGCATGCGAACCGCTTGCACAGGCACCGGAGACAGTAAAGTTTATTCCTCTCAGGTTAAATATTGTGGAAAGGTTCATTGTAATGGTCGAGTTCATCGATTGAAAGATGTTGCCCGAACCGACCAGAACGGTCTTTCCCTTTTCCCTAATGACGTCCACGCCACTTATTACGGCCTCGGCACTACTGTCGTTGCCATAAAGGATGCCGACTTCATTGTTAAGCAGGAATTCACTGTCGATACCCGCCTGGGCAAGAGCCTCAACAGTTGCCATATATGCATATTCTCCATGCTCGGGAAGACACAACCGTTGACGGCGGTCAAGCAAGCCTTTCAAATTCGGCTTCTCCAAAATACCGCACAGACATGAGCGGTAACCCATTTCTCTTCTATCCTCGGCTATGCCAATTCCTGATTTCCCTTCAAAGAGAGACTTCAAGACCTCTTCTTTGTTTTTTCCAATGCAGGAATAGATGCCCATTCCTGTTATTACGACTCTTTGAGACATATTAAGTATATATTCCTCCGTTAATTGAAATTATCTCTCCTGTAATGTATGAAGCTGCATCAGAAACCAAAAATGCAACCAACTCTGCAACCTCCTCCGCTTCGCCAAAACGGCCAACCGGAACAAGCTTTTTCAACTCGGATTCATTCAAATCAGCAGTCATGTCGCTTTTTATGAAACCGGGAGCTACCGCATTGACTGTTATCCGTTTTTTTGCAACTTCCTGCGCCAAGGCTTTTGTTGCGGCAATAAGCCCGCCCTTGGCTGCAGAATAGTTTACTTGCCCCGGCATTCCCTTTATGCCCGACAATGAGGCTACATTAACAATGCGTCCCCATTTTTTCACAAGCATGTTTTTCAACAGCGGATGGGTAACATTAAAGAATCCATTCAATGATATTGACAACACCGTATGCCAATCCTCTTCAGGCATCCACATCATAAGGTTGTCCTTGCGTATACCCGCATTGTTGACAACAACGGAAATGTACTCGCTTCCGTGTTTTGACGACCATTGATTCAAAGCCTCTGCAACAGATTCCTTATCGCTCACATCAAACGGGAGCAGTTCGCCTCGCCCTCCGTTTGCAACAATCTCGTCCAAGGTCTTTTGTGCGGCATCTACATTAGATGCATAATTGATTATTACATCAAAACCTTGTGAAGCCAATTTGAGAGCTATAGCCCTACCAATTCCCCTACTCGCACCTGTCACCAGGGCGTATTTCACTTCATTCATATCCATTGTCAATGTTTTGAGATTATTTCCTAAGCCACTCAATCACAGCAGCAATCTCTTTGTATTTAGGCGTATCCTCTACAAATACAGGTACTATACTACGTACTTGATCATACAACTCGCGTGTCACGGGAGCCAGTCTGTCCGCTATCTTCAAGCAATCAACAGCCTGAACCAGCGCCATCATGTGTATGGCCATAACCTGGTAACTATTCTCAATAACCCGTTGGCAAATGAGAGCCGAGTTTGTTCCCATTGAAACGATATCCTGATTATCGTTGTTGTTAGGAATAGAGTGTACATACATCGGGTTAGAGAGCGTCTGGCACTCTGCAGTTGTTGAGGTAGCCGTAAATTGCGATGCCTGCAAACCATAATTAAGACCAAGAACACCCAAATTCACGAAAGGAGGCAATATACCATTGATTCTGTCATGGAATAGATAATTCATTTGTCGCTCCACCAACATTGTCAACTTGGTAATCGCAATCTTCAGCTTGTCCATCTCAAAAGAGACATAGTCGCCATGGAAATTACCGCCATGAATAACGGTTTTATTCTGTGGGTCCACAATAGGGTTGTCATCGGCTGAGTTTATTTCATTGACAAGAACCCTCTCCACATTCTCCAGAGTATCCCAAACAGGACCAAGAATTTGAGGGATGCATCGCAATGAATAGTATGGCTGCACTTTATGCTCAAACACATCGTCTTCGCTTTTGCGGTAAAGTTCCTCTTCGCGATTGAGCAACTGTTTACTGCCACAAGCCATCTCGCGCATTTTCGCAGCAACAACCTGTTGTCCCGAATGACGTTTGACACCATTAAGGACTTCTGACATCAAGTCATCATAGGATGAAGCAATCTCATTCATCAGCACAGAAGCCTTGAGCGCCCAATTGAGCAGGCGCTTTGCATCAAACAGATTCACAAACCCGATGCCTGTCATCACCGCTGTTCCATTAGTAACGGCCAGACCTTCACGCACATACATCTGCAAGGGCTTAATGCCCAACTCGGCAAGCACCTCTGCAGTCTCGCGACGTACGCCTTTGTAGAACACCTCACCCTCGCCAATCAAAGCAAGTGCAATATGAGCCAACTGGACCAGGTCACCGGAAGCGCCCACACTTCCATGCTGCGGTATCACAGGATATATACCATGGTTAAGAAAATCCACCAGCAAGTCACATGTTTGAATGTTGACACCCGAATGCGCCTGCATGAATGTCATCAAACGGGCAAGCATTGCAGCCCTGACACACTTCTGGGGCAAAGGCTCACCGGCACCGGTTGAGTGGCTGCGGATGATATTGTACTGCAGCTCATTCAAATGATTGTCATCTATACGCCATTGAGCCATTGGACCAAATCCCGTATTGATTCCGTAGATGACTTTGTCTTTGGCAAATGTATCCAAAAAGTTAAAGCAACTGCTTATCCTATTCCGTGTTGCTTCATCTATTACAATTCGCTCTCCCCCTTCTATTATCAGTCTAACGTCTTCCGTTTTTAGACTATCGCATAGTACCATTGTTAATATGTCTAATGTTTAACCAGTAATAAATGATATAAATCCCCTAATAATCACAGATTCCATGCGCCATGTTACACAAAAGAAATCATAGTTAACCACAAATATAAGTATAAAAAACGTTTTTTATACATTTCTAACAAAATTTTATTTATCGGCACGCCAAAATGTTATCAAAACAGTCTAAATAGCAAACACTAACACTGTACAACGTGTGAAAAACAGCAAATGCGCTACCAAGACGCAAAACATCATTTGAAACAATAACGCCATTACATACCACGGCCTTTGCAGGTGAGCCGTTTTGTTGTACACCGGTTGAACAAATAGAAAAAAAGAAAAACGCCAACAACTTATTTTTTTTAAGTCATTAGCGTTTTGCAAGTGATACCACCAGAAAATGAGTTTCATTTCTAAATGGCTCTATATCTTCACATTAAATAATTGCCACAAACGTAATCTCCCGCTATTGCTCCACCTAAATTCTGCACCATTTTGCAGTGTCTCGCAGAGTCGAGTTCCTACTTTGATGCAATGGTAGTGAAAGCCGAGAGAAGAACAAAATAAATGAGTT